>Ga0206874_1190_pt1 | contig 15478 bp, 5 predicted proteins | sample Alteio_BWOrgCont_12_FD_152629 | JGI IMG/M metagenome (GOLD analysis project Ga0206874, IMG submission 152629) | Enriched cells from forest soil in Barre Woods Harvard Forest LTER site, Petersham, Massachusetts, United States -... | ecosystem: Environmental > Terrestrial > Soil > Temperate forest > O...
GCGAGATGGAGCCTCTGGAAGCATTGAAACGGCTCCTCGCCGGCTCGGGCTTCGAGGCAAGGCAAACCGGCCCCGCCAGCTATGTCGTGTCCAGGAGGCAGAACGCCACCGGGTCGGTCGAAGGTTCCCTCTTCGCCCCGCCGGGAAGCGGCAAGGACGTGGCCGGCATCATCGTCACAATCCTCGAAACCGGCCAAACGACCTCCACCGACCGGCACGGCCAGTTCACGCTTACCGACATTGCTCCCGGCTCGTACACGCTGATCGCCCATGCCGATGGCTATTCCCACCTTCGCATCACCGACGTGATTGTCGAAGCCGACCACAGCATCACGCTCAGCCCGCAGGTCATGCCGGTCGTCATGAAGGACGGGGAAATTCAGATGATGGCGGAAGTCACGGTTCATGCGAACAAGGACATCGAGACGATGACACCCTACGTCGTCACCGACACCGGGCAGAAGCCGCTGCCCTTCACCGGCACCAACAACATCGATCTTCCCCGCACCATCGACGACATCCAGCCGTATTACATGTGGGACGCCACCCAGATCGAGAACAGCGGGGCCATGGACCTGCAGGACTTTTTCAACAAAAATGTGCCCATGGACACAAACCGGCAGTCCCAGGTCCAGTTGCCCACGGCTTTCAATGTCAGCAACATCAGCCTCGGCGGCCTGAGCGGCAATTCCGGCCTGACCACCGGCACCCAGAACACGCTCATCCTCGTCGACGGGCTTCCCGTGCCGGGGGTTTCGACCCTCACCAGTATTTACCAGGGCAATGTGACTGGAATTCCCCTGGCGGCGATCGATCATATCGAGGTGCTGACCTCATCCGCCTCGGCCATCTATGGGGCCAATGCGACCGGCGGCGTGGTGAACATTGTCCTCAAGCACGATTATACCGGGGTGGAGCTGAACTATTCCTACGACAACACCTTCGGCACGGACGCTCCGAGGCGCAACCTGTCGCTCACCTTCGGCGAGAGCCTCGAAGGCGGAAAGACGAACATCCTGCTCACGGCGAGCTATCAGACGGAAAAGCAGCTGCTGCTGCAGGATCGGACGCAGATCTATAACGATTATCAAGGGAAGTATTTCAGCCTCTACCCCGGAGGGGTGCTCGCATATGTCGGACTAGCCTACAACTCGAGCGGAATCCTCGGCGCCACCTCATCCTCGGTGTTTTTGAACACACCGATCGTGCGGAGCACGACCGGCACACCGCTCTTTGCCGGGAGCACCGCGACTTCGGTCGAGATTCCGTCCGGGTACGTCGCGGGGAGCGGGCTCGCTCCCCTGCAGGCCAACATCGGCAATTTCAATCTTTCGCACGTGAATGACGGCTCCAATCCCTCCATCGGCGGGGACCAGTATCCCATCACCGAGGGTCCCCTGGAAAAGAGCATCAACCTTCTCGTCCGCCGGCAGATGGCGTCCTGGCTCGAGCTCTTCGTCCAGTTCAACAACAGCAGCGTCACCTACGTCGACTCCACCACCGGCCTCGTCGGTAACATCACCGTGCCGGCGACCGCGCCGGGAAACCCGTTTGGGCAGGCGGTCACGGTGTCGTCCGGCAACGTGTACTCGGATTTCCCCTCGCTCATCGATGACCTGGTCACCCGCGGTCTCTCGACCGGGGCGAAGATCACGTTCCCCCTGGGGTGGAAAGGAGAGCTGGATTATACGTGGGGCGAGACGGCCTATTCCGTCAGAAGCAACGCCACCAGCCCGACAGGGCTGCAAAACGCCGTGAACAGCGGAGTCGTCAACATGATCACCGACCTCAGCACGTACCCATTGAACGTCAGCAATTTTCTCCAGTCTTCGTATCAACGCGGCTTTTCCTCCGTGAACGCCATGCAGTTCAAGACGGCCGGACCGCTGATGAAGCTGTGGGCGGGCGCTCCGACCCTGGCCATCGGAGTCGGACACCACGAAGACGGCTCGAATTACTCCGTTTCGGACACGGCCTTTGCCCCCGCTTATCTCACGAGCACCAACACCTTGAGCATGCATAGTTATTATCCCGGCCAATGGGAGTCGCATAACAACGGCTACGCCGAGCTGGAAATGCCCGTGGTTGGCAAGGACAATGGAATTTTTGGCGTGCGCCAGCTGCTGCTCCAGGCCGTGGCCGGCTACGACACCTTCAAGGAATACACGACGAGTCCGCAAAACACGACGGTGACCACCCTGGTCAACGGGTCGATGACGACCAGTCCCAATCTCATCAACGGCCAGCTCGAGCCGTTCACGAACAACCCGATGGACAACTATCACAAGGCCACCGCGACGGTGGGCTTCAAGTACAATCCCATCGACAGCCTCTTCTTCCGCTGGAGCTTTTCGACGGGTTACGATGTGCCGTCCTACAGCCAGTTGGTCGCTCCGATCTCGACTGGGACGCAAACCCAGTCGACCTTGCCCTACCCAGGCGTGCCGACGACTTCGCCATGGCCTTATTCGTCCATCACGGATCCGGTGGTGGGCGCCACCTACACCGTTCCGGTCGAGTCGGGGGGCAATCCGAGCCTGACCCCGGAGGAATCGCATGGCACGGATTGGGGTGTGGTCTTCGAGCCGACGTTCGTGCCCGGCCTGCGGTTGGCGCTGGATTACACCAAGGTGACGAAGTACAACGACATCGTCACCCCCAGCACGGCGCTTCTGATCGCGGATTCGGCCCAGTTTCCCGGGCGGGTGCAGCGGTTGAGTCCAACCGGCCCGATCGTGTTCATAAATGACACGTCCATCAATGCGCCTGAGACCTACACCTCGTCCTACAACCTTGAGGTGGAATACACCTTCAGGCCCGGCTCCCTGGGGACGTTCAGATTGTCGGGCATCGCCAACTCCTGGCAGCACTACGCCATCCAGTCCGCGGTCGGCGGCGCATTCGTGGAGCAGCTCGGGAACCCGGATGTGAGCACCGTCACGGCCGGGTTGGGCTCGGGGTCAATGCTGGCAAAGATCAAGGCGAACCTCGGGCTTGACTGGTCCAAAGGCCCCTTTTTTGCGGGATGGAGTGCGCAGTACATCGGGCCCTATACTTGGGGGACCTATTATGGCTTGGGCAATCCCGGCCAGGACATCACGGACGGAAGCATAAACGGCTGGATACCGGGACAGATATATCACGACATCTACGTGGGCTACAGGGTGGGCAAGGTGGCGCGGACCGATGCCTGGTGGAACCGGGCCCTGGCGAACACCACGATCAGGGCCGGAGTCAACAACCTGTTCGATCATTTTCCGCCCTATGACGGCAACCTTACGGGCAGCACCTACGGCGACATCCATCTGGCGACGTACATTTTCTCCGTCAAAAAGGACTATTGAAGATGCCCGCCGCATTCTTGGGGGTCGCCGCGTGCGGCCTGCTGAGCTTTTGCCTTTTCGGCGCGAACGGCCGGGCGGATGACACCGCCATCCCGCCGGCCGCGCACGCCTACAGCGGCATCACCATCGAACGCGCCGTCGGGATGGACGAAATGGGCGGGTATCCCGCAACCGTGACCTCGGACGGCCGGTGGATCGCGTATGGGATTCACCGCCGGTATCCGTCGTTTCGTTCGCCGGACACGACGGGTGTGCCGGCGTCCGAGTGGGCCGGATCGAGCATCTTGATCTACGACACGGCGCGGGGAACGTCGTCGGAACTCACCAAGGGATGGGGGGCGAGCTGGGGCGCGACTTGGTCGCCGGACGGCAGGAATCTCGCCTTCTATTCAAACCGGAACGGACGGCTCCGGCTCTGGATCTGGAAGCGGGAATCGGATTCGTTCATGGAATACCCGCAATGCGATGCCGCGCCCAATTCGTCGCTGGACTGGTTAAACCGTCTGCAGTGGTCGGCGGACGGCATGCGCGTCTTCTTTCGCGCCTGGTCGCCGAAGGTCGATCCGGGCGGCGATGCCGGATCCAGCCCGATCGTCTGGGACTCGACCGGGACCGGTGATGGGAAAGACGACGGGCCGAAAAGCAGGCTCCCGGCCTTGAGTTTTGACCTGGACGCTGCGGAGATGGCGACCGGCTCGGTCGAAGTGCTGTTGCGCAGGGCAGGGATAATGAATTTCGCCGTTTCCCCGGACGGCGCATCCGCCGCGGTTTTTGGAAACCCCCATCCGCTGGGTTCGGCTGACTCGCAATCCCTGCTGGACTTGTACGTGATAAAAACAGTTCCCTTGGAAATCCTGAAACCAGGCCAGTCGGATGAAGGCAGGATTTCGCCGGCGACCCCCTGGGAGACCAGGTCGGAGCCGGTCATCTTCCGGGACATCCGGCAGTTCGTCGGAGAGCAACTGGCGTTTTCTCCCGATGGGCGCAAGGTCGCTTGGTGCACTCTCGGCGCCTTGGCGGACAACGACATTTATTGCGCGGACCTTTCCGACGGCAACGCGAGGAACATCAGCGGCGATGTTCAGGATTCGGACAAGCCTTCGCGCATAAATTTTTCGACGGGGAAAAAATTTGGCGAAAGACTGAGCAGGGATGTCTGGCGGATATTGTGGACTGCCGACAGCGCGCAGCTCCTGGTTGCGGCGGAGAAATCGGGCGGGGTCTGGTTGCTTTCGGCCAACGGGGGCCCGGCGAAAAAGGTGTTTCAACGCCCGGGCGTCTCGGGAAGGGTGACGGTCCTGGCTCCGACGGCGCATGATGAGATCAAATACTCGGCGCCGGACGAAATCGCGATCGAGACAACCGAAACCGGGGGCGCCAGGAAATGGTGGAGGGCCAGCCTCGGGAGTGGAATTCCGGACGGGAGCGGTGGGACGGCGGCCGCGGGGGTCTGCGTCGACTGGGCGTTATCCGACGATCTCATGCTCGTTCGAAAGGACGGCGATTTGTGGACGGCACGTGGCGCGCTGACGGATATAAAGTTCGGACAAATCACCCATCTCGAAGCCGAAAACCGCCCCGAGGAGCTCGGCGCCGCCCGCTGGATCGCCGCGAAATTGGGGGGCAGGGACCTGCGCGGCTTGCTCCTGACGCCGGTTGCCCTGCCCGCCAAAGCCTTGGCGAAGGAGGGAGCCTCCGGCTCCAAGGGCCTGCCTCTGGTGGTGTGGGTTTATGCCGGGAGCGGCTCGCCTTCGGAAAGCCAGGTTGCCGGCGATTCCGAATACAATGGCGCGAACACGCTGGTGAAACGGGGTTATGCGGTGCTTTTCGCCGCGATCCCGACCGACACCACGGGCAATGCGACCCGTTCCATCCTTGATCCCGTGCTGGCCCAGGTGGGCGCCGCGGTGGCCACGGGCCTGATCGATGAGGCGAGAATCGGGGTTTTTGGCTGGAGCAACGGCGGCTACACGGTCGACACGCTGATCACCCATACGGACCGCTTCAAGGCGGCGGTGAGCGTGGCTGGATATGGGGATGTATTTTCCTTGTATCTCGGAGGAAAAGGAAAGATGCCGACATGGATGGCGGGAGTCCAGGCGCCCGGAGGGCAGCCGGGTTTGGCGGTCGGACTATGGCGCGACCCGCTGCGCTACCTGGATAATTCTCCGGCGTGCTTCCTCAACGACGTGATCACGCCGCTCCTGTTGATCCACGGCGAAAAGGATGAGAACATACCGATAAATCAATCCTTTGAAATGTATCACGGATTGGCGAACCTGGGGAAACGGGTCAGGTTCGTGCAATATCCGGGAGAGGGACACGCAATCGACTCAAGCCCGGCGGTCGTGCAGGATTTGTGGGGGCGGGTCCTGGGCTGGTACGATCAATTTATCGGCCCCGCTGCAGGCGGTCGCTAAAGCGCCCAACCCATGATGGATTTCAGCCGGTTCAGCGTCTCGATATTCTCGTTCCTGGTCGCCGTGCTGTCGGTTGTCGGCGGCAGCGCCCAGACGCCGCAGCGGGAAGCGAATCCCGCCGAGGTCAGGTCGGGACTTGGGCTCGAGGCCCAGCCCTTCTCGACCCTCGTCGTCTCCGGCGACTCCCGTTGGGTTTCCTTCTCCACCACGAAGGGCGAGGCCTTCCTCAACGTTCACGACGGCAAAAGATTCAATGGGCGCGAGGGATGGGCGACCAACGGCGCCTCCTGGTCGCCGGTGGGCTCTGTTCTTGCGTTCCGGGTTTACAAGGAGGGAAAGATATTTCTCGACGTATGGGACCCGTCGACCGACCGGGATCGCCAGCTGATTGTTTTTCCCCGGCGCATGTATCCCGGGAACCCGGTCTGGTCGGCCGACGGCAAGACCCTCTTCATGATCCTGAATCTCGACCTGCCCTGGCCCAAGTCCCGCGCCGCCGATGACAACCCGCCGACCGACAGCCCCAACGCGCATCTGTACGTGACTGCGCCCTACCGTCAGTCCAGCGAATACCAGCGCTACAAGAAGCTCTACCAAGACGCCTATGCCGAAAACCACCGCACCCTCATCCTCGCGATCGACGTTGCCTCGGGAGAGACGCGGCTGGTCGGCAAGGGCAACGACATCGACAGCCTTTATCCCTCGCCGAATGAAAAGTGGCTGGCGGTCCCGCAGGTGAAGAAGACCCTCCCGGGCCGGGAGACGTCGGTCACCGGCCAGGTTCTGACCGACATCTATCTCGTGCCGCTGGGCGCCTTTCTCGACCAGCCGGTCGTGGACTTGGAGAAGTTCGATGACCGGAGCGCCGGTTGGTACGATGCTGCCGGCAACCGGCTGTCACCGGCATTGACCGACCTGGATATCAACGACAGCAACCCATGGAGTCCTCCGTTGCTCCAGGGCAACGGCGGCAATCCGCTGGTCGTTTGGTCGCCGGATTCCTCCCGCTTTGCCTACGCGACGACAGGACGGAAGGCGACGGGGGATGTCTTCACCTATGACCCGGCGGCGAAGCGTCTCGTGAACCTGACCGGGAGCGTGGTCCTTCCGCCCTGGTCCAAGGACCTGGGCTACGGGGAAAACTACACATGGAAGTACAGCAGCCCGAAGTTCGGCGGTATTTTCCCGCCGTTGTGGCTGCCCGACGGCAAATCGCTGGTCGCACTGGGCCATGGGGACGTGTGGCTCATCTCGTCGGACGGATCCGTGGCTGCCCGGGATTTGACCAAGGATCTCCCGTTCGAGACGGTACGGATCGTGCCGGCGCCGGCACGAAACGTGGCGGCCGCCGATGCGGCGGGCGGCCTGGTCATCATTGCCAAGGACAAGACGTCCCGGCTCGACTCGGTGTTCAAAGTTGACCCGGCGTCCGCGCGGACGACGCGGATCAAGGATTTGGAGGCCTGGGTCCAGATCCAGCTTTCGGCCGACCAAGTGGCGGGCGACCTTTTCTATCTTGGCACTACCGAAAAAACCGACCAGAACGTCTTCCAGCTCTCCCTCGACGACGCAGCCAAGCTGGACAACCTGACCCGGTTCAAGATGCAGCTGGCCGACCGGCAATATCCTGAAACCCGGCGACTCTCATGGACAACCCCCGGAGGGGCGAAGGCCTTCGGCCTGCTTTACCTGCCGGGGGGAGCTTCCGCCGAGCATCGCGTGCCGATGATCCTCTCCGGAACTCCTGGGGACTGGGAATCACGGGTCGATGAGCGCGCCCGGCATGGCGCTCGCGCACTCCAGGATTCGGTCTTGGGTTTCTTAAAGGACGGCATCGCAGTCCTTGACCCCGATCTTCCCTTGTCCGACATGGGCGTTTACGAGCACCCCATGAAGCAGATTGTCGAGGGCGTGAACGCTGCGGTCGACGCCGCGCTTGGAACCGGACTCATCGACGACACCAAGGTTGGCATCCTTGGCATCGGATACGGCGGCTTCATGGCTCAGGCCGTCGTCACGCAGACCGACCGATTTAAGTGCGCGGTCAGCATTGGTGGATTCGCCGACTGGACCGCCGATTATCTCGGCGGCAGCCATAGCAATCAGGCGTCCTATTATGAGACCGGGGAAGGCCGCTTCGGCCAGCCGCCCTGGGTCGACCCAACCCGCTACACGGAGAATTCCCCGTCCAGCTACCTGGACCGAGTTCATACCCCGATCCTGCTCATCCACGGCGAGAACGATGGCGTCGTCGCGATCGCCCGCGACCAGCAGACCTTCCGCTCGCTCGACCGCCTCGACCGCACCGTCATCTTCTCCTTCGAAAAACGCTGGCCCTATCCCAGTCCCCGGGACGAGGAAAAGATCCGGATCCGCGCCTGGTTCGCCGAATATCTCCTCGGCGAAAAGCCGACCGCGCACATCGCCAAAATCCCCAGCTTCTTCTTCGGCAGCCCATGATATTCCAAAACAGAGCGACAAAAGTCGCTGCCTCCCTGGAGGGACGACCTCCGTGTCGTCCGGATCGATGTGGACGCGGCGGCTCGCCGCGTGCCTTTATGAAACGCGGCGAGCCGCCGCGTCCACGACAAGGCAAGGCGACACGGAGGTCGCCCCTCCAAATAGGGCGGCGACTTTTGTCGCTCTATTTAGCCGCCCTGATCCCCGTCCTTTCGGCGCAGGAGCCCCTGAAATCCCAAACCGAATCGCAGGCGCGCAAACTTTTGGACGACGCCAAGGCGAAGCTGCTCGGCATCCGCTCACTCACCGTGGATTTCGAGTCGAACCATGACCCAGTCCGGTTCTTCGACAAGACGGCCGAGATCGTCCTCGAACGTCCGAACAAGTTCGCCATCACCGACGTGAGCGGCGCCTTCGTCGCCGAGCGGAAGCTGCGGGCGGTGAGCGACGGCCAAAAGGTGACGAGAATGGACGAGAAGAATTACATCGCCTACGACAAACCGGTGCACGCCGAGAGCTTTTTCCTCGGCCAGAATTTTCTCGTGCAGTTCTTCTTCGATTCGCGCCCGATCTCCTTCGACCCTTCCGACGAGACCTGGGGCCGTCCGGTGAGCGTCTACGACACCAACGTCTCGGCTTACGACCGCGACGTGAAGATGGCCTACCTGGGCACCCGCACCCTGGAGGACGTCGCATACGAAGTCGTCGAGATCAAGTACAACACCGCCCGACAGGACACCCGCCAGCAGGTGTATATCGGGCCCGACAAGCTCGTGTCCCAGGTGGACACCTACTTCGATGGCATCCTCTATTCCCAAAAGTTCCGCAACTATCGCATCGACCCGGTTCTGCCGCCCGACACCTTCAAGCTCGTCAAGGCCGACAAGATGCCGCTGGTGGATTCCGACCCGGTGAGGATGGGCGCCTCCGCCCCGGACTTCAAGCTGCCCAACTACGCCAATGGCGGCCCCGAGCTCTCGATGAAGGAATTGCTCAAGGATAAAAAAGGGATGATGGTCTGCGTCCTCGACGGGGAGAAGGGCCTGCTCCTGCACAATGCCGATGTCCACCTGGCGCAGATGAGGGTTCTCCAGGAGTTAAAGGACAAGTTCGAGAAACAGGGCCTCGTCGTCGTCTGCATCGTCGGGGGCCCCAAGATCACCCCGGACCTGACCGACGAGATGAAGCTCAACTGGATGCCGGATGTCACCCGCTTCAACTATCCGATCGCGGTCGACGTGGACATAGAGCGCGGCATCCAAGGCTCGGCCTTCGAAAACTTGCAGCTCAATGGCCGCAACAATCTGCTCCTCGATAAGGACGGACGGGTCGTCTATGCCTCGCAGAACTTCACCGACAAGGTTAACCAACTGGCCCTCTACCAAGCCTTGGCGCAAATCGGGTTCGCGGTGTCAGCCGCGGACTTGGACAGCGCGGCCCGGTGAAAGTGGCATGGGCTTTGGCCCGTGCCACTATTTTGGTTAAATTTAACCAAAAAGCAGAATCGCAAGATGCGTGGAGCGACCGAATGCTTTTTTGAAAATCCCGGGGCGCATTCCCCGATTTTACCCCATGAAATCCCCGTTTATTCCCAGTCTCTTTTTGCTTGGCGCCTGCTTGGCCGCGGTCCGCGTCCAGGCCCAAACCGCGACGGCGGCCGCCCCCTCTCCGGTTGAGGCCCTGTCCGTCGACCGGATCGTTCGCAGCGAGGGCTTGGGCCCGGTGTTCGGGCTCGACAGTTACTTCGTGCCGCCGGACCGGCCGGTCGACGGGTATTTTTCAGCAGGCATTGCAGCGGACGACCTCGCACAGTTGCAAAAAGCCCACGCTGCGGGAGTCCAGCCGGACTGCCGGATAGAGGTGCGCCTGACCTCGGCGAACGACGACTCGGTGGTATGGTCCCAGGCCTTTCCGGTGGACTGGGCGGAGTTCGTCACAAAAAAGGAGAATCGCATCACGGACCAGATCACGATTCCCGGGAATGTCCTCAAGGTCGGGAAGTACCGGTTGACCGCCTTTGCGGTCACGTCCACGGGTCAGCCGCAGCCCTTTCTCATCTCCCTGCCCACCGACTTCGGCGCCAAGACCAAGGTGGAATGCCCGAACTTCACCGAGCTGGTGGTGCGCCCGGATCGCAACTTCGTGAAACCGTCCACCTGCGTGGACAGCCCGACGCTGCTGACTCATTCCATCGACCTGCACAGCCCGAGCGCCACGGCCACGTGGTGGAATGCCGGCCCGGCCGTGACCGATGCCCGGCGGACGATCTGGGACATGTGCATTTTCGAAGACGCCGTATACCTCGGCACGGGCAGCTGGGCCCACAAGGGCCCATACTCCCCAATCTATGCCCTGACCGTGGATGGCGCCGGGCATACGGAGGTCAACGAGTCCTACATCGTCTATGGTTCATCGGTGGAAATGATCCGGACGTTTCACGGGGAACTCTATGTGCCCGAAACGGATCGGGTGAGGGAAACCCATGCCCTCGGCGATCTCTATGAGATGAAGGATGGCGCCTGGCGCAAGAAGCGGACCTATCCCAATGGCCTCCATATGCTGGGCATCTGCTACTGGAAGGGCCGGCTCTATGCCACGGCCGGCACGGAACCGGGCGCCGCGATCTGCGTGTCCGACGACGACGGCACGACGTGGAGGAAGATCAAGGCGGACGAGGCCTGGCTTGCCCGGGATTTCCGGCTGCACGAGCTGACGCCCCTGGGCGACCGCCTCCTGATCGTGCCCGCCTACGGCGAAAAGGCGGCTTATTTCCTGGATGCGAAAGGCGTGCTGGAGCGCCGCAACGTCGAAATGTTTCCCGGCATGCAAGGCGCGGGAGAGCACGGGAAAACCGCCTGGCGGCTCAAGTCCTTCGCCGGAGGGGCCGTCTATACCAGCGCATTCTGGGGCGAGCCCATGAAACACCCCTTGTATTTCATCTCGGACCCGGCCCGGGGCGGCGAGATCGTCGAAACCCTGAAGGATTTGAACGTGATGGACATCCAGATCGACGGGAACACCTGCTATGTCCTGGCGGATACGCCGGCGGGCAACGATTTCGAGAATCAGATTTTCTCGACGACCGACATGAAGTCGTGGACGCGCGTGGCCGATTTCAAGACGACGGCGCTGCCTTTCTCGATGATCCATTTCAAGGGGAAATTCTACGTCGGCCTGGGCGATCGGACCGCGGAGGCGACCGACGAGGCTTCCGGCCGGTTATTGCGGCTCGAATAGGGGGTGGAACGAAACGCTTGCGCGGTCCGCGGCGCGGTCGTATGACCGAGCCGCCGTGAAAATCGTCGTTATCGAGGACCATCAGCTTGTCCGCGACATGCTGGTTGAATCCTGCGGCCACGTGTTGCCGGGCGCCGAGGCCCGCGGGGCGAGCACGGGGGCGGAAGGGGTCCGGGTCTGTTGCGAGTTCGGACCCGGTCTCGTTTTTCTCGATCTGGCGCTGCCGGATGGCGACGGGCTCGATTTCATTGCGGACATCTTTGCCGCCTCTCCCGGCGCCAAGGTGGTCGCGCTGACTTCCCACACCGACGAATTCACGCTCTATCGCGCGCTCCGGGCCCAGGTCCACGGCTTCGTGGACAAGAACGAACAGCCGCTCAAGGTGCTCGGCGAAGTCATTGCCTCGGTGATGGACGGAGGCCGGTATTTTTCGCCTTCCGCCCAGCGCCTGCGCCTGGCAATGCGCAACAATCCCGTGGATTTTAGCAAGCTGCTCTCCGACCGGGAGCAGGAACTTCTGGCTTGGTTCGGAGCCGGATTGACCGATGAGGAAATCGGCGGGCGCCTCGATCTGGCGGCGCGGACGGTGAAGAAACACCGCCTGCGGATCATGGGCAAACTGGGGGTGCACAGCACACCCCAGCTCATGCGTTATGCCTTGGAGAAGGGCTTTACGCGCGTGCAGGGTGCGCCCCATCCGGTGGCGCGCGCTTCCGGTTCCTGATCACCCCAGCTTCCCCAAAAGTTCCGCGCACGCGTCCAAGGCCATTTTCCCCGGGGCCGAGCGGTCCGCGGGTCCTCCCTTTCGCGCCAGTTGCTCCAGGTCATGCGCCGTGCGATCGAGATCCTGGGCGTTGACCAGGCAGGCGAGGGAACGCAGGCGGTGCGAGCAGGACGCGATCTTCCCATCGTCGCCCGACCCGAGGGCTTTTCGCAGGGCCGCCGCCTCCGTGCCGATGGCCTGCGAGTAGAGATGAAGGGCCGCCCCGCCATCCTGCGGCCGCGCCCTTGAGTAATGGGCCAATGCCTCGAGATCCAGTTCGGACCCCAATGCGCTTTCGCTCTTTCCATTTTCATCGCCGTTTTTCCGCCCGACTCCCGCCTCGGCCAGCGCCCGGCGGACCTTTTCCTCGTTGTAAGGTTTCAACAGGAAGCCGTTCATCCCCGCCGCCCGGCACCGCTCGCGAATCTCGTCGCTGTCGTGGGCGGTGATGGCGAGAATGATGGGAGAGGTCCGCCCTCCATTTCGGATCGCCCGCGCCACATCCTCGCCCTTTCCGTCCGGCAGTTCCCAATCGAGGAAAACAACGTCGTAGGCCTTTTCGGCGAGGCGCGCCGCGGCGTCCTCGGCGCTCCCGACCACATCGGGAGCAAATCCCAGCTTGAGCGCGATACCTTGCAGAACCGCCTGGTTGTAGACCTCGTCCTCGACGATGAGGGCGGTGGGTCCGGTTCTTGTAGCGGAACGCGCAAGCGTTTCGTCCGGAGTCCGATGATTTCCCGAAGTCGAACCGGAAACGCTTGCGCGTGGCGGGATGTCGCGCTCCGCGCTCGGTGCCGCCATCCTTCCGTCCACCCGCGTCACCAGCACCGAAAGATGAAAGGTCGCGCCCTGGCCGGGGGCGCTCTCGACCCCCACGCTTCCATTCATCAGCCTCGCGAGCGCTTCGCAGGAGGCCAAACCCAGCCCGCTGCCGGGCACCTGCCGGTTTTTGGCATCGGAGCCGCGCACGAATTTCTTGAAAATGAGTTCATGTTCGTCGGTGGGGATGCCCGGACCCCGGTCGGTCACCTCGATCAGCAGATTCATGATGCCCGCCGGCCCCGCCGGTTCGGTCCCATCCGTTTCGCCCGAGACCGGATCGACTTCGACCCGGATTTCAACCGGCTTTCCCGGGGCATACTTGATGGCGTTGCTCACGAAATTGCTGACGATCGTTTTTATTTTTCCCACGTCGCCGACGAACACGCGAGGGATGACCTCCGTGTCGTCAGATTCGACAAGGCCGGACGACACGGAGGTCGTCCCTCCAAGTTTCAGTTCGCATCCCGCCTGCCTCGCCGCCGCGGAATGCAGCGCGATCACCTCATCCAGCGCCTGGGAGAGCTCGAAAGGCTTCCGCTCCATGTTGACATAGCCGTATTCAAGCTTTGAAAACCCCAACACGTCCTCGAAGGACCTTGCCATTTGCTCCGAGCATCCCCGGAGGGTCCGCAGGATTTCGCGGTCCGCGGGCTCCAGGCGTTCCTCGTGGAGCATCGTCACCATGCCCAGGAGCCCGTTCAGGGGATTTCTCAATTCGTGGCTGATGTTTTCCAAAAACTCGCTCTTGGCCGTATTGGACAACTCGAGTTCGCGCGTCCGATCGGCCACCAGCCGGTTCAGTTTTTCGTTTTGCCTTTGCAGATGGCGCAGTCGCCCGCGCACTCCGGCCGCGACCGCCAGCGCGGCGAGTCCGGCATAACCGGCCAGGGCCGGCCAGGTCAGGTACCAGGGCGCCGGCAGGTCGAAGGCGAAGGACGTTTCCGGCCCGGGCCGGCCAAACCGGTCGACCAGCCGCACATGAAAACCATAGTTTCCCGGTGCCAGTCCGTCCAGGTTGCGCGTCGCCGCCTTCGTTGGCGGGCTCCACATTCCATCCACGCCGTCAAGCCGGGTTTGATAAAAAACGGGCTCATCCGCCGCGCCTGCGGCGGAAGGAAAGCGGAAGGACAGGCGCCGCACCCCGGACTCCAGGGCCGCCCGGCCGTTTTTTGGATCGAGCAAGGCTTCATTCGCGAGGACGGCCTGGATCCGGGCCTCGGGTGGGGGAGCGGCATTTTGCAGGCCCTCCGGTCGCACGCGCAGGATTCCCCGAACGCCGCTCACCCAGAGGGCGGCGCCGTCGCCGCCGGCCGTCCCGTCGATGGCGGTCAAATCTCCGAGTGAGTCCAAGCCGGGAACATCGACCAATCCGGTCGAAATTCCCCCATTTTCCGTCGTCTCGACCCGCAGCACGCCAAAACTTCCCACGCCCGCGAGCGCTTTCGATTGCACGATCCAGTATTCGGGGCCGGACGACGGCTGACGGGTCGTTCCGGCTATCCCCACATACCCCGCCAGCTCCGGCACGGGCTCAAACGCCCGCCCGTCATCCCTCAAGAGCAGGATATCCGTCTCCGTGAATGCAAACATTCGGCGGCCCAGGGGAACGAGCCGGGGACGGGCCGCCCCCGCCGGCAGCCCCGATCCCGGATGGTAAAACGCCACCGGCGTCAGCCGAACCGAGTCGCCGGAATCCCTCCACGCGAGCCGATAGATGCTCCCGGCCAGCGTCGATATCCCTATTTCGGTCGTTTCCGGTCCCGCCGGGGGATTCTTGTTTTCCATCTCAACCATCGACAAGGGCGCGCCGTCCAGGCGCACCCCCAAGTCACGCGCCGCCAGGCCCCCGTGCGGCGACGGCGTGAGGATTTTGGCCGTGTAGTTTTCGAGGACAAGAACGCCTTGGGGATCGCGCGGCGCGGGCATGACGCGAAAAATGTCGGCCGCCACGGCATAGTCCCGCGTCATCGCCCGACTCCCGGGATCGAGCCGCCAAGCCCCGGAAAAGCCTCCGACCCACAGGTTTTCCCCGACCGCCGCCTCATCCCGCAACAGCCCTTCCGCGTCCAGCAGGGGATGAAGCGACCTGCCGTCCTGCGGGCCATCGAGGCGAAAAACACCCTCCGTCGTCAGGATGTAATCCCTTCCGCCCCGCCCGATCACCTTGAGGGGGGTGCCGTCTCCGAGTCCCGAGTCTCGATCGAACTTTTCCGCCCAGCCCGCCCCGTCCAGCCGCGCCACTCCGTTGCCGAGCGCCGCCCACAATTCCGAACGATCCGCCCAAAGCGCATAGACGTTGTTGCTGCCCAAATCCTCCCGTGCGGCGATGCGATCCAGCACCCGGCCATCGACCGTGGCCACGACGATGCCCGCTTTGAAGGTTCCGATCGCCACCCGTCCGCCATCCAGCGCCACGGCCCCGGTGGGCACCT
>Ga0206874_1191_pt1 | contig 15471 bp, 8 predicted proteins | sample Alteio_BWOrgCont_12_FD_152629 | JGI IMG/M metagenome (GOLD analysis project Ga0206874, IMG submission 152629) | Enriched cells from forest soil in Barre Woods Harvard Forest LTER site, Petersham, Massachusetts, United States -... | ecosystem: Environmental > Terrestrial > Soil > Temperate forest > O...
ATGAAAAACGGCGCTTTCGATTACATTATGAAGGGTGACGATAATGATCGTATTATTCCCATCGTAAATAAAGCGGTCGAAAAGGCTGATTTGCAGTTCAGGATCGATCAGCTTCACAAAAAACTACATCATCATACTTTTGATAATATACTCGGTAAATCGCCGGCTATTATTGAAGCGATTGCGTTGGCAAAAAAAGTTGCCCGTACTAATACAACTGTATTGCTATTAGGCGAAACCGGCACCGGCAAAGAAGTATTTGCACAAGCGATACACGCAGAAAGCGATCGGCGGGGAAAACCTTTTATAGCAGTAAACTGCAGTTCATTTTCGAACGAGCTTTTAAAAAGTGAACTCTTCGGCCATGTGGCGGGCTCATTTACGGGCGCCGCGAAAGACAAAAAGGGGCTGTTTGAAGAAGCTGATGGCGGTACGCTTTTTTTAGATGAAATAGGAGAAATGAATCTTGAACTCCAGGCCCGGCTATTGCGTGTTTTAGAAGATGGCTTTTTTAACCGTGTGGGCGATTCAAAAGCCATGAAAGTTAGCGTACGCATTATTGCTGCTACTAATAAAGACCTGAAAAGGGAGGCAGACAATAACCAGTTCAGGCCCGACCTGTTTTATCGTTTGGCTGTATTTACAATTCACCTGGCACCGCTTCGTGAACACAAGGAAGATATAGAAATTTTAGCGGCCCATTTTTTAAAAGAGTTTTCAAACAAAGTGAACCGTAAGATTAAAAAGATGGATGAGTTCTTTTTGAAAATTTTGAACCATCATTCGTGGAAGGGCAATATCCGCGAGCTTAGAAATGTGATAGAAAGAGCAGTTATAATTGCCAATGGAGACACCCTTACCTCCGACCTGCTTCCGTTTGATTTTCTATCGGATGCTTCGGAAGATACCGGGTTAACTTTAAACCTGGCGAGCATCGAGAGCCAATATATCCGTAAAGCTATGTCACAGTCCGAAGGCAATAAAACGGAAGCCTCGCGGTTACTTGGAATTGGCTTATCTACTTTATACCGCAAAATTGAGGATTACAAATTATAAAATCCAGTTTAACCTCTTTTAAGCTATCATTTTCCCGGATCAAGCATCAATGCGTCAGTTTTGCATTATGAAATTGATGTTTTTTGTGAATTAGCATAGTTATTTTAAAATATTCGTTTATTTAATAAGAACCACGCGGAAATTTTTATTATTCATAGTGTTTTTATGATTTTATGCGCTTTTATTTTCATTTAATTCTCAATTTGGGATGTTTTTTTTAAATTATTAGCTTTTAAATCAATGTTGATATTTTTTTATTATCAAAATCTCAAAATTAGGATATTAAACACTGGTTTAATTTCAATTTTGATAATTTCCTCACTTTTTGGTTAAAAAAAAACTCCTTAACTCATTATTCCGTCTCATTGTGACAATTCAACTCTATCAGTTTGATGCTGTCACGTTTTATTCGCCATTTTTTTCTTTTAATAACTAATTGATTTTGAGTATTTTATGTTTTAGATAGTTTTATTGGCATCAAAGTGGCACGGTGGCTAAACATTAAATTAATTAACATAAATGTTATCTATCCAACCTTTAACCATTTCAAAACATGAAAAAACTATTTACTCTTATTTTATTATTAGGATGTATTTTCCGGGCATTGGCGCAGACCAATAGCCCGGTTAGTAGTATGATGAAAGCCGACGCTGGGAAACTGAAAGCAGATTCCATCCGAAAAGCGGATTCCATAAAAAAAGCCATGGAAACGGCGACGCCTTTAGGCTATGCCGACTTTTCGTGGGTTAACGGACAAAACCGCCAAACTTCAAAATTACTGGATAACGCCTACTTTACCGGTGATTTTACTTTCGATATGAACTATACCCAGTCGAACAATCACCCGAACGATGATTTGGTAACTGGATCAACTGCCTTAGCACGCAACGGCGAGGTTGACGTATCAATGATTGCTATTGGCGGCGATTTTCATTATGACAATGTTCGCGGGCGTGTCATGTTGCAATATGGCACACGCGTTACTGAGGTGCCGCGAAATGATTATAGCGGGTACAAGGGTTTATATGACCTGCCAACTGCCTATCGCTACTTAAGCGAAGGTTATGCCGGTTATCACTTTGATGTATGGCATGGTATCAACGTTGATATGGGTATTTTCATGTCGTACATTGGTTTAATGTCTTACAATAACTTCGAAAACTGGTCCTATCAGCCATCTTATACTTCCGACAACACGCCGTGGTTCTTTAATGGTATCCGCGTTCAGATGTTTCCAAGTGTAAAAACCAAGCTCGAAGTTTGGATTATTAACGGATGGCAATCTTATGGCATGTTTAATAAAATGCCGGGCTTAGGTTTTGCATATGTAACCCAACCTAACCAACGCACTAAGATCATATCCAATAACTATTTTGGAACAGATGTCGCCGGCGCACCGGATGTGAAAAGGTACCATACTGACAACTCGATAGAGTATTTATATTACGATGCATCGGATAAAAAAGGGGCAGGCATTAAACGTGCGGCATTCACTTTCACTGCCGACTTTGGCTTTCAGGATGGCACCGCTCCCGGCAATGTAGTTTATTCGCCCTTTGGCAAAAACGCGTCTAACTTCATGAGCGCTATGGCATACCATAGGATTTGGTTTGGCGACCAGGCGAAATGGGGTTGGACCATAGGCGGCGGGGCTATGTCGAACCCGAGCCGTTATTTAGCAATAGTGCCCCCAGGGCTTGCTACCGACTCATTTATAGCCGCTTCTACACCGGGTTCAAAAATGGCCGGTTGGGATGCCTCTACCACTATCGACTATAGCCCTAATCAATTCTTAACCGTTCGTTTCGAACTGGTGCACCGCTTTATGAACATCCCTTATTTCGATGGGCCAGGCGGCGTTACCACAGGGCCAGGTGGCAATGGTTACCAAACCAACCCTCAAACCAGTTTCAATACAAACTCATACATCCCGAACCCGCCAACCATTGTAAATGCACAAGGACAAACAGTACCTAATCCAAATTTTATTCCATTTGATTTAGTGAAGTCTGACAGCAGGTTTATACTCGCTTTGATAGCTAGATTTTAGTACAAATAAAATCAAGTGCCATTACATGAAAATGGCACTTGATTTCTGAAACAAAGGAATCCCGGCGAACGCCCAGGTCCATAATTAACAGAATGTTTAACAATAAATTAAATCAAAATGAAAGCTTTTAAATTAATGATCCTTGTGCCATTTATGGCATTTTTCATCCAAAACGCTGCTGCCAATGGCCAAAGTGCAGGGCTATATTTAACCCTACAGGATTATATGAATCATAAATTAAGCTATACTACGGTTGGTAATGACAAACTAAAAGTAAGCAGCCTTTTTGGTAACAGCACGGTGGTTTTAACCCATGATGGCAAAAAACAAGTTTTTGCTAAAAGCGAAATATTTGGCTACAGCAAAGATGGACAGGACTATCGTTTTTTTAACAATGTTGAATACCGTATCCTTTCGGCAAAAGGGCTACTGATCTACAGTCGTTCAACACTTATTCAACAGGGAAAAGGGCCAAAACCAACCGAACAATATTATTTTAGTTCGGGTTTGTCTAATCCAATTCAGCCACTTACCATCGCGAACATTAAAGGTGTGTACGCAAAGCACCCCAAATTTACTTATGCAGTTGAAAGCCTGTTTAAAAATGACGGTGACCTTGCAGCTTATGACAGCTATAACAAACAATATAAAATAGCCTGGTTGTATTCGCAAAATGCAATGTAAAGCCCTTGTTTGCAACCCTTGAACGGATATAAAATCAGTGCATTATAAGCTACCGCCTGTAATGTACTGGGCTATAACTTAATTTTTTTATCATGTTACTGAAATTCGTTTTATCAAATTATCGCTCATTTAAAAATAAAGCAACTTTAGATATGGAAGCGTGTTCCATAAAAGAGTATGCTGAAAATGTATTTTTTTCTAAATGCGGGAGCCCGCCCGCTAATATTCTTAAATCAGTTGCTTTATTAGGTGCAAATTCATCGGGTAAAAGCAATTTGTTTAAGGGGTTTGATTTAATGCGGTACATGGTTATCAATTCGGCTAAAGAATCAACCCTTACAAAAACATATCATATTGAGCCATTTAAATTAAGCACTGAAACTGAGCATAAGCCTGCACTATTTGAGTGCACAATGATGATTGATAACATTGTTTACAGGTATGGTTTTGAAAGTGATAATAAAGAGGTTCATGCTGAATGGCTTTATATGATTGTAAAGAGACGTGAGGAAACGGTATTCCTACGAACTAAAAATGAATTTGAAATCGTAAAGCGTTTTCCTGCTGATTTTAAAAACAAGCTTTTAATGCTTACCGAATTAACAAGACCTGATGCCTTATATCTTTCGGTGCTAACACAATTTAATATTGAACTGGCCATGCAAATTTCAAAATGGTTTGCCAGAAATATCATTTATGCCGAGCCCAATCTGGATGACGCCCTTAATTATACCGCCGGGTTGCTTGCTGACCCCAATTATAGTTCCCTGTTAAATGAGATTATTGAAAAATCAGACCTGGGTTTTAGCGGTGTTGAAAGACAGGCAGAGCAAAAGGGTTCCACTAAAAACTCCACAGGGGCCAGCACCCCCCGGCCAAAGATCAAACTTACTTCAACTCATATTAAATATGATTCAAAAAACAGGAGAGTCGAAAAGATTTCTCTTGAGTTAAATAAGGATGAATCATCTGGAGCACAAAAATTAATCGCGTTACTGGGGCCCATGATCAAAGTTTTGATGGATGGTGGTACATTTTGGATAGACGATCTCGATGCCAAAATCCATCCTTATATCATAACTATGATGATGGATTTATTTAATTCAAATAAATACAATCAAAATGGCGCTCAACTGGTGTCTATTTCCTACAATCAGCAAATTCTTAAAAAATTAAGACGGGATCAGATTGTTTTTCTCAATAAGGATGCGTATGGCGCGTCTTCCATAACGGCTCTGTACATATTTAATCCAAGCGTCCGTAGCAATGCAATTTTTGACAAAGAATACCTGCAGGGGCAATATGGCGGGGTGCCAAATATCAGTGGTGTATTTAATCTTGACTTAAAACACAATCCGGGTAAAAACGGAATAGCAACTGCCAAAAAGATGCACAATTAAATTAACAATAAATAAATAGTAACAGCAAAACTTAACGCTTGGCAAAAATTTACAACAAACTTTCCGCCATTACAATTTAAATGGCATTCGAAAATCCCATTATTTAATAACGAATCAAGTTCAACATTTCTTAAGATCATGTTACTCAAACCCCCTATCATTAATTTATTATTTATCGGTTTAGTACTGTTTAGCTGTAGTCTTTTTGGCCAAAGCCCGGCAGGCGATACCGTTAAACTAACCGTTAAACAGGCCGAAGACCTGTTTTTGAAGAATAACGTTCAATTGATTGCCCAGCATTATAACATAGGTATAGCTGAGGCCCAGGTGATAACGGCTAAACTGTTCCCCAACCCCGATTTCAGCGGTACCACTGGCTTGTATAATACCAACACCCATAAGTTTTTTGATTACAGCGCCGGTCAGGGTGAATATTCAGGCAATCTCTCTCAATTGTTTACAACTGCGGGGAAACGGAATAAAAATATACAGCTGGCTAAGATCGGCATTGAACAGGCGAAATATCAGTTTTTTGATTTGTTGAGGACACTGAAGGCTTCATTGCGCAGTGATTTTTTTACAATCTACTTTCAGCAGGAATCCGTCAAAGTGTATGACACCGAGATTAATACCCTGCAAAAGATACTGAAGGCATACAAGGAGCAAAATGCAAAAGGCAACATTTCCGAAAAGGATGTTTTGGGCATCCAATCACAACTATATTCATTGCAGGCCGAACTGGCCAGCCTTGTAGCGGGAATTGACGCCTCCATAAGCCAGCTCCAATTACTGATCAGGGCAAAGCCCGGAACTTATATTGAAGCGGAATATAATTATGGACTGGACGGTAGAGACATTTTGGCCACAGTGCCTTATCAGAAACTCCTTGACTCGGCTTATACCAATCGCTACGATTTGAGATTGGCTAAATCGGCCGTAGAATACAATGATTTGAATTTAAAATATCAAAAGGCGCTTGCCGTCCCTGATTTTAACTTGTCTCTGGGATACGATAGGCAAGGCGGTTACGTGCCAAATTACACCGATCTCGGCATTGAATTCAATTTGCCGTTTTTTAACCGCAACCAGGGCGGTATTAAACAAGCTCAATTAACAATAGACCAGGGCAAAGTGCAATTGCAGGGCCAGCAAGATCAGGTGGAAAATGATATAGCCGTTAATTATCTAACCGTCTCGCGTTATGAAAAACTCAGTAATAGTTTCGACCCCAAATTCAGGGCTGATTTTACCCACCTGATACAGGAGGTAGTTAAAAATTATGAAGTGCGGAACATCGGGCTGATAGAGTTTCTGTATTTGTACGACTCGTATAAAGTAAACGCGGTACAGTTAAATAACATCCAGCTTAGTCGTGTCACGGCACTTGAGCAACTCAACTATGTTACCGGAACGCCCTTTTTTAATCAATAACTCTCCTAATTATTTATAGATATTCCCATGAATAAGATTATTAAAAACAGCATACGCACGCTAACTGCATCTTTTATCCTCTTTAACCTGTTTTCCTGCCATTCAAATGACCAGGTCAGCGATGTACGGGCGCCTTATGTCATTCCTGATTCTTTATTTCGGAAACTGGCGGTAGATACTGCAAAAATATCTAACATCAGTTACGCCATTAAGTTTAATGGCATAGTAGATTACAACACCGATAAGGTTGCCAATATATTCCCGCTGGTAAGCGGCAACATACAGGATGTACGTGTGATGCCCGGCGATTATGTACATGCCGGCCAGGTATTAGGTACCATTAAAAGCCCCGAGGTTGCCAATTACAATGCCGCCCTGATTACTGCCGAAACCAATGTTCGGCTGAATGCCAAACTGCTCGACCAGCAAAAAGATCTGTTTAAAAGCGGTTTGGCTTCACAGGTTGATATCACCACTGCCGAAGTGAATTATGAACAGGCAGTTGCGGCTAAGGTAGCAGCAGAAAAAATATTGGCCATTAACGGTAATAATAAAAACGGCGAGTTTGCTGTTAAATCGCCCGTTGACGGTTTTATCGTTCAAAAAAATGTGACAAATGACATGACTGTGCGTGCGGATAACGGCGGCAACATGTTCACTATTTCCGATTTGAAAGACGTATGGGTGCAGGCCAATGTTTACGAAAGCAATATTAACAGCGTGCATGAAGGTGACCCGGTTGAGGTGACCACAATCACCTATCCCGACAAGGTTTTCAAAGGCAAAGTAGGTAAGCTGATGAATGTGCTTGATCCTGCAACCAAGGTAATGAAAATGAGGGTGGTGCTTGATAACCCGGGTTATGCATTAAAACCGCAGATGTTTGCAACTATCGCAATCAGCAACAGTGTGAATGAAAAGGCCGCAGCTATATCCAGCGGTGCGCTGATTTTTGATAACAGCCAATATTATGTGCTCATTATAAAAGGAAAAAATAACGTAGAGATAAGGCCGGTAGAGGTCATAACCTCCAACGGGAAAACAGCTTATATTAAAAGCGGGTTAAAGCCTGGCGACAGGGTAGTAGGCGCGGATGCGCTGCTTATTTACTACTACAACTCATTAAATAGTTAAACAGTCTATTATTATATAATTCATAGATTATGAACAAATTTCTGAGAGGCATTATTGGCTTCTCCTTAAAAAACAAGTACCTCATTTTATGTCTTTCCGGGGTATTAATTATAGCAGGGGTAATAACTTTTAGGGAAATGCCTATAGAGGCTTTCCCGGATGTTACCAATACCGAGATAACAGTAATTACCCAATGGCCGGGCCAAAGCGCAGAACAGGTGGAAAAGCTGGTTACTATCCCTTTGGAGATTGCTCTTAACCCGGTACAGAAAAAAGTGAGCCTGCGCTCTATTACCGTTTTTGGATTGAGTTTGGTAAAGATAATTTTTGAAGACGACGTAAAGGACCCTGAAGCGCGGCAGCAAGTAATGAACTTAATAGGCAATGTCAATTTGCCAAGCGGCATAAGCCCTTCGGTACAGCCCCCCACCGGCCCCACCGGAGAAATATTCAGGTACACCCTTAAAAGTTCTGTAAGGGATCCAACGGAACTGAAAACCATGCAGGACTGGGTGATAGACAGGCGGTTAAGGGCCATTCCAGGTGTTGCTGATATAGAAGCTTTTGGCGGAAAATCAAAGATGTATGAAATAACAGCCGATCCGGGAAAACTCGCCAGCTTAGGATTAACCCCATTAGATGTATTTACGGCTATACAAAAAACCAATGTTAATGTTGGCGGCGACATAATCGTTCAAAATAACCAGGCCTTTGCTGTAAGGGGGATCGGCTTATTGAAGGATATCCATGATATAGAAAATGTTATTGTCAGTAACAACAACGGCGTACCGCTGCTGGTGAGCGATGTGGCTACAGTATCCCTGACAAATGTGCCCAGGCTTGGCTGGATAGCACGGATCAACGCCATAAATGATAAAGATGGTAAAAGAAAAATAGCGGATGAGGAAGACGTTGTACAGGCCATCGTTGTGATGCGTAAAGATGCAAACCCTACAGAGGTAACGAAAGCCGTAGAAAAGGAAGTTGACAAAATAAACAATACGGTACTGCCCGCCGATACCAAAATGGTACCTTTTTACGACAGGACCACGCTGATAGACTACGCTACCCATACAGTGCTGCATAACCTGGTTGAAGGTATATTGCTGGTAACCCTGCTGGTTTCATTGTTCATGTTCAACTGGCGAACAACGCTCATCGTTGCTATCATTATCCCTATGGCGCTGCTCTTTGCCTTCATTTGCCTGCACCTGATGGGGATGTCGGCCAACTTGCTTTCATTGGGCGCCGTTGATTTCGGGATTATCATTGACGGGGCCGTGGTGATGGTGGAGGGTATGTTTGTGGTACTTGATCATAAAGCCATCCAAATGGGAATGGACCGCTTTAACAAAGTGATAAAATCAGGCATGATCAAAAATAATGGTGCGCAATTGGGTAAAGCCATCTTTTTTGCCAAAATGATCATTATTACCGGGTTGCTGCCGGTGTTTGCCTTTCAGAAGGTGGAAGGAAAAATGTTTTCGCCCCTGGCGTACACCCTTGGCTTTGCATTGCTTGGCGCTTTAATTACAACGCTTACCCTGGTACCGGTGCTTATTAGCCTGTTGCTTAATAAAAACGTACACGAAAAGCGTAATCCATTTGTGCATTATTTAACCAGCTTCATGCTATTGGGTTTCACAAAAGCCTTCAAATACAAAAAAACTGTAGTTGCGCTATCCTTAGTTGCAATGTTCATCGGCTTATATTGCTTTAGGTTTTTAGGCAGTGAGTTTTTGCCCAGCCTGGATGAGGGCGCGATATGGTTAAGGGTGGAGCTGCCCTACAGTATATCGCTCAATAGATCAGTAGAACTATCAAAACAAATACGTAAAAAATTGATGACTTTTCCGCAAGTGCAAGCTGTGGTGTCGCAAGTTGGAAGGCCTGATGACGGAACGGATGTTGAAGGATTCTACATTGATGAGTTTAATATAAAGCTGTATCCCGAGGATGACTGGAAACCAAAGATCACGAAGGACGAACTTATCAAACAGATTGGGGCTAAATTTCCAAATCTTGATCTTAACTTCTCACAACCTATCGAGGATAACGTGGATGAAGCGGTTTCGGGTGTTAAGGGTTCTATTTGCGTAAAAATATACGGCGACTCATTAAACTATTCAGAGCCTAAAATAGCGGAGATCTATAACATATTAAAAGGCGTGAGGGGAATGGACGATTTGGGCATTATAAAAAACATTGGCTCGCCCGAAGTGGATATTACCCTGAACCAGCAAAAGATGGCCCAGTATGGCGTGGCTACTGCCGATGCAAATTCAGTAATTGCGATGGCGATAGGCGGCCAGGCAGCTTCTACTTTATACGAAGGAGTAAGGACTTTCGACATCAGGATCCGTTTCCCTGAAGCATACCGTAAAACACCCGAAGATATAGGCAACCTATTGGTGCCTACGGCAAGCGGGGCAAAAGTGCCAATAAAGGAAATAGCGAGTATAACAAAAAAAACAGGCCTTTGTTATTTGCTCAGGGATGGGAACGAGCGGTTCGCCACCCTTAAATTTGCTGTGCGTGACCGGGATATGGGCAGCACTGTTGCCGAAGCACAGCAAAAAGTAAACGCAAAAGTAAAATTGAAACGGGGATACCGCATGGAGTGGCAGGGCGATTTCGTGAATCAGCAACGCGCACAAAAACGCCTTTCGCAGGTGGTGCCGATAAGTTTGGCACTTATTTTCCTGCTGCTTTTTATCATGTTCGGCAATTTTAAAGATGCCACATTGGTGTTTCTGAATGTGCCATTTGCTATTGTAGGTGGTATAGTTGCCTTGATGATCACCGGAACCAATTTCAGTATTTCAGCGGGTATCGGGTTTATTGCCTTGTTTGGTATTTGTATCCAGGATGGGGTATTGCTGATCACTGTTTTCAAACAAAACCTGGAAAAAATGAAAGGTCAGCACCAGTCCCTTTACACCTCAATGAAACTTGGCGTAAATGCGAGGATAAGACCTGTGATGATGACGGCACTTATGGCTGCAGTAGGCTTATTCCCGGCAGCAATTTCTCATGGCATTGGGTCTGAGAGTTCAAGGCCGCTGGCAAGGGTTGTAATAGGCGGCATTCTTTGTGCCATGGTATTTAGCCTCTGGGTTTTCCCGCTCATATTCGGCTGGGCCTACCGGAAAACCGATGAAACTACCAGGTAAAATGAATAAAAGAATTGTTATGGGTGGATGTTAAACGGGTATCAACTTTCAACCAATTTATAAGACATAAATACCCCCTGATTTAATCAATGTCGTAAAAGGCAGTGCAGCTTTTGAGTTGCACTTGCCGGATACAATTAAAAAGGATCAGCGTATTAAATACAGCAAGTGTATGGCTTAATCACTTTGTTAATTAGTTTTTGTAAATGATTTCAAAAAACATAAAAAATGAAAAAATTTATACCCTTCGGTGCGCTATTAGTCGTCGTAGTGCTCGCGCTTGTTTTTCCTTCGGTTAAAACGGTAATTATCCCCAATAATAAAATAGATTCGGGCGATACCGCCTGGATGCTTACCGCTACCGCGCTTGTGCTCATCATGACTCCCGGTCTTGCATTTTTTTATGGCGGAATGGTAACTAAGAAAAATGTTCTTTCAACTATGCTGCAAAGTTTTGTATGCATGGGCGTTATCACCATAATATGGGTAATATTTGGATTCAGCCTTGCCTTTGGCGATTCGCTGGGTGGTATTATTGGCGACCCGCGTACTTTTTTTATGATGAAAGGAATGCTCGGAAATGCAACCTGGAAACTTGCACCAACAATACCGCTGGTGTTATTTGCCATGTTCCAATTAAAATTCGCTGTGATTACACCTGCTTTAATCACAGGCGCATTTGCTGAACGGATACGTTTTAATTCCTATATTATATTTATTTGCCTGTTCTCCATATTTATTTATGCGCCACTTGCCCACTCTACCTGGCACCCTGACGGCTTATTAAGTAAATTGGGTGTCTTAGATTTCGCCGGTGGTACAGTTGTACACATGTCTGCGGGCTGGGCGGCCCTGGCATCAGCGTTGTATTTAAAGAAAAGGAACGAAACAGTACACGCCCCGGCCCGGATAAGCTATGTATTATTAGGTACCGGTTTACTATGGTTTGGATGGTTTGGCTTTAATGCGGGTTCGGCACTTGGCTCCGGTACACTTGCAGCTACCGCTTTAGCAACTACCACAACGGCATCGGCGGCAGCTGCTATGGGATGGATATTCTTTGATATTATGCGCGGTAAAAAGCCATCCGTTATGGGGGCCTGCATAGGAGCCGTTGTTGGTTTGGTAGCCATTACCCCTGCCGCCGGATTTATAACTATACCCCACTCATTGATTGTTGGTATTGTTGCTGCTTGTGTAAGCAACCTGGTGGTGTTGTGGCGTTCAAAAACATCTATTGATGATACGCTTGACGTATTCCCTTGTCACGGAGTAGGCGGTATGGTTGGTATGTTGCTTACCGGAGTATTTGCACATAAAAATGTTAATAGTGGTAATTTAACCGGGAATGGGCTGTTTTATGGTGAAACTCATTTATTTTATGTTCACCTGATAGCATTGGTAGCCGTATCTGCATTTGCTTTTTTTGGTTCATTGCTTTTGCTGAAAATAACCGATACTATTAGCAGCCTTCGTGTGTCAGTTGAAGAAGAAATTGCCGGTTTGGATATTACACAACACGATGAAGGACTATAACCAACAAAGCATTAAAATATAATAGATCGGATTTCTCTTGCCGGTTTACGGGTGGCATTGTATTACAGATTATTGCTGGATGAGGTAGAACGGCTCATATCTTTACTGCCTTTTACCGCGGTGCCAATCACCAATTTACTGGCAGAAATGGCATCGGGCAATCGCTTACAAAAAAATCATCGACCTGCATAAAGGAACGGTCATGATAACTTCGCAAAAAAATAAGGGAACCACATTTACTGTTGAACTTGCATGTTTAAGGGGGCAACCGCCTTTAATATCCTATCATTATGATAATACACATGATAAAATGGATGCCAATGTTCTTTTATAAATGATAAAAACAGCCCTTAATGATGTTCAAATGGGTATTTTCGGGCTAAAATGATAAGAGGCATCATTTTAGCTGGCATTATTTAGGATCGTGAATATATAATCAACATTAATATCAATCATGCTTACTGATAGTTTCGGATTCGTCCTCATCTTTCTCCTGACACTTTTATTGGCAGTTCCGCTCGGAGATTATTTGAAAAAGGTTTACCATGGCGATAAAAGTTTGCTGGATTTCCTGGCTCCAATTGAAAACCGCTTATTCAGATTATGCAAAATTGATCCGGAAAAAGCAATGGACTGGAAACAGTACCTGCTGGCCTTATTAACCATACAGTTGGTTTGGATGCTTCCGGCTTTTATTGTTTTGATATTACAGGGTAAACTCATGCTGAACCTGGCGCATGTCGGCGGGATGGAATGGTCGCTGGCCTTAAATTCGGTAGTTAGTTTTTTAACCAGTACCAATTTACAGCATTATGCAGGTGAAACCGGTGCCAGTTATTTTTCCCAGATCGCTGTATTTACATTTTTGCAATTTGTAAGTGCAGCGACCAGCCTGGCCGCAGGCGTCGCGATAGTGCGCGGCTTAACCAAGGATGCGGGTACAGGTATCGGTAATTTCTTTGAAGACTTTTTAAAATCGCTTACCCGCGTATTATTGCCACTATCTATTATTGTAGCTATTTTGTTTATGGTTAAAGGCATGCCCATGACATTCCATGGCCCACATCAAATTATTACCCTTCAAGGCGATACCGTTAATGTAGCCAAAGGCCCTGTTGCAGCGATGATACCCATCAAAGAACTGGGATCGAACGGCGGCGGCTTTTTTGCCGCAAATGATGCGCACCCTTTTGAGAACCCGGATTTTTCCACCTTTGTACTGCATTTTATCATCGTGCTGCTATTGCCGATGGCTTTCGTTTTTTTTATCGGCTATTATCTTCATCAACAAAAGTTTGCCTGGATGCTTTTTGGCGTAATGACAGCGGGTCTGTTGATGTTGTCAATTCCCATTGTGAAACAGGAAGCCGGGGGTAATCCTAAAATAGCGGCGATGGGAATCAGCCAAAAGGCGGGTAATATGGAGGGGAAGGAAATCCGTTTCGGTGTCAATTATTCCTCATTTTATTGTGCCGAAAATGTAGCCATCCCAGCCGGTACCGTGGCATCTGTTCACGACAGCTATATGCCACTATCCGCTACGGCTATGCTGGCCGGGATGCAGGTGGATGCGTTTTTTGGCGGTTTGGGCACCGGATGGATCAATATGCTCATATACCTCATCATCGCGGTGTTTGTCGCCACGCTCATGATCGGGCGTACACCTGAGTTTTTTGGTAAAAAAATAGGTGTGAGGGAAATGCAGGCTGCTCTGATCGTCAATGTTATCCAGATATTTGTTCCGGTGGCTTTAGCGGCCATCGCCTGCTTTGTTTATGTAAACCATAGTGGCAGTCCTGATTCCCTGGGCTGGTTAAGTAATAAAGGCCCGCATGGTTTTACCACTATGTTATATGAATATGTATCTTCAGTAGCCGGCAATGGGTCGAATTTTGGCGGCCTGGGTAATAACACCGTTTTCTGGAACCTGACCACATCTTTTGGGATGCTGACCGGACGCTTTGTTCCGATCATTGGCGGCCTGGTCATTATCGGTCTGATGAGATCGAAACAATATATACCGGCGTCATTGGGCACGCTGAAAACCGATTCGGCAACTTTTGGGGTCTTTTTGTTTTGCATGATCCTCGTGCTCACGGTGCTTTCCCTGTTCGTCATGTTTATGATCGGCCCGATCACAGAATATTTTAGCCTGAAACTCTAAACTGGAGAAGTTTATAAAAAAAGTAATACATCACATGAAAAAGGTTGCCCGAAACCGAACAACCTCTTGAGGATTTTTCTACAATCCCATCATGCGGAGAGGGAGGGATTCGAACCCTCGATACCCTTTTGAAGTATACACACTTTCCAGGCGTGCTCTTTCGACCACTCAGACACCTCTCCGTATTATTATATTACTGATCGCGCTCTTTCGAACACTCAGACACCTCTCCTTTTTGCGCCTGCAAATGTAATACAAATTTCGACAGTCGGGTTTATGAGGAGCATTCTCTTTTATCACATTCACTTATTCGATTCAGTCAACTACTCACCTAATCAACTTAATCAACCATAAGTAACCGCAAATAAATAATTTAACCTATGTTTGTGCAGGACGGCCAGGTAAGGCTTCCTGATATATAAAGCGTGTTTTGTTTCAATGCTGAGCATCAACGAGATTAAAAAACCGATTGCCGCTGATATTGATGTTTTTGAAGGAAAGTTTAAATCTTCCATGCAAAGCTCAGTACCGCTGCTTGATCGTATTACCCATTACATTGTAAAACGCAAGGGCAAGCAGATAAGGCCTATGTTTGTGTTTTTTTCGGCCAGCATCTGCGGGGGAATTAATGAATCAACTCACCGTGGGGCAGCCCTGGTTGAGCTGCTGCACACGGCAACCCTGATACATGATGATGTGGTTGATAACTCGTACCAGCGCCGCAGCTTTTTTTCTATCAATGCTTTGTGGAAAAATAAGATTGCCGTTTTGGTAGGCGATTTCCTATTATCAAAAGGACTGCTCCTCTCTATAAAAAACGACGATTTCCGTTTTCTGAAAATA
>Ga0206874_1178_pt2 | contig 15429 bp, 9 predicted proteins | sample Alteio_BWOrgCont_12_FD_152629 | JGI IMG/M metagenome (GOLD analysis project Ga0206874, IMG submission 152629) | Enriched cells from forest soil in Barre Woods Harvard Forest LTER site, Petersham, Massachusetts, United States -... | ecosystem: Environmental > Terrestrial > Soil > Temperate forest > O...
TCATTGATGGGAGCGGAGATGCCGCCCTTGGGCAGAGAGAACAACGCGACAGCCGGGCCACTCAGCGCGCCGATATCGGGCACCTGGGCATCTCGCCCAACCAGGTCGCTGGACTTCACCGGCAGGTTCATCTCGGCCGCGGCCTTGTGCAGATCATTCAGCACCTTGGCGCGATCAGTGAGCTTCTGCAATTGCTGGTTCAGCAGCTCGGGAGTCTTCTGCTGCCGATAGTCATCGAGGATGTGCGATTTGTAGTCGGCGAACTCAGGCGCGTGTGCCGCCTTGATGTCGACTACCTGAAACACTGCATAGCCTTCGCCCGTGGTCGTCGACTGCGGGGCTGCACCCTTGGCTGCACTGAATGCTGCGGTCATCAGCGCGGTGGAATCCGGCAAGCTGGGGATGGTGTCCGTACGGCTGAGAAAATCGCTTGTGGTGAGGTGCAGACTATGGGAATCGGCAGTCTTCTGCATGCCGTTGCTCTTGGCTTCTGCTGCCAGCTGCGCGGCATATGCCTGCACTGCTGCTGCAGACTTCTGCGTTGTGAGGGCGGAGATGATGCCTGCCTTCACATCGTCTAAGGACTTCACAGCGGCCGGCTGCTTCTGCTCTGTCTGGATGATGTGATAGCCGAACTGGGAACGGACGAGGTCCGATGTCTGGCCGGGATTCAGCGCCATGGCAGCCTTCGCGTAGGTCGGGTCCAGCTGGCCGGTAGGAATCATGGGCAACTCGCCGCCCTTGTCCTTCGATCCTGTATCTTCCGAATACTTCTTAGCCAGGTCCGCAAAATTTCCGCCGGCCTTTACCTGGTTGAGCACGTCCTGGGCCTTGGCCTTGGCTGCGGCATCAGCCTTGGCGTCAGCGCCCTGCGGAACCATGATCAGGATGTGACGTGTCTGCACCTGCTCCGGGCTGGTGTACTGCTCGATGTGCGAGTGGTAGTAACCCTGGATGTCAGCTTCGCTGATCACTGGCTTTGCGCCCGGCATGCTGGAGCTGTCAAAAGCAAAGAACTGGACCTTGCGCTGCTCAGGAACCGCAGTGGCATAGCGGCCGGCATTCTGCTTGAAGAACGCCTGCAAGTCAGCATCGGAGGGGTTGATCGTCTTGCTCAGGTCGGCTGCCGAAATCACTGCGTAGTCGAACTTGATCTTCGTGCCCTGCTCCATGTATGCCTGGCGCACCGCAAGGTCTGAAACCGTCGCTCCACCGGTGACCAATGCTTGAAGATGCTGCTGCTGGATCTGGTCTTTCACGAGCTGATCGAAGTCCGTCGCGGACATTCCATAGAACTGCTCGACGAAGTCGTAGTACTTGTCTTTGCCGATGAAGTTGCCATCCGGATAAAGGTACTGGGCGAGCGGGCTGGCCTTGAGAAAGCTCACCATCTCGTCCGTGCTCACCTGCAGTCCAAGGCGGTCAGACTCGCAACGCAGAACAGCCTGCATCAGCTGCTGCTGCTCCACGCGCTGCATCAGGTATGGCAGATAAAAATCGGGATAGCCCTGCTGGCGGAGCTGGCCCTGCGCAACCTTCTTGACGTCGTCCATTTTCACGGTCGCACAGCTTCCAGAAAGCTTGCCAATGAACCCTGGCTTGCGGACGGTGGCATAGACGGTCGCGTCAGTAGCTGCGCCGTTATCGAAGATGCCGGGAACGAGCGTGATTGTCATCGCGCCGATGGCGGCGACAATAATGACAATGAAAACACCTTTAATAATTCTGCTGTCCTGCTGCAAAATGCGGATCATGCTTGGCTAACGACCTTCAAAGCGCTCGCCTCTCGTAGGCCGCGCCAGCCCGGGATTTTGCGCACGGTCATGCGTCATCTCACACAGAGACAGACGCACCTATCCTGCGTGCAGGGGCTCAGCCTAGAGTATAAATCAGCCTCCGCGAAAACGCCGCGCAGCCCGGTTGCACGAAGGCTGCTGCCGGGATTGCCCCAAAACACAGAAAAGCCGCGGATATCTCCGCGGCTGCTCTGAATTCATTCTGATTTACCGGTAATAGGCCGGTCCATAGTAGTACCCGTAGTACGGGCTGTAGTAGCGCACCCGTTGCCGCGGCCCCTGGGGTGGCCCAGCTGCGTAGTTAAGCCGGTCCATCTCCTGCTGCGAAACGGTTGTGACTGTTGCTGGCTGCGCGGTGCGGAAGGTGACCATCGATTCCGGAGGCAAAATAATCTGCCCGCGCGGCGACCCGGCCGAAGTTGCGACACCAGCACCTGCGCCAACTCCAGCTCCAATTGCTGCTCCAGCGCCGCCGCCTGCCACTGCGCCAATGACGGCACCCAGTGCGCCCAGGCCAATTGCGTGGTTCACCGTGCTCGCAGTCTTGTCTTTGCCGGTGCGCTCCCACACGTCCGTACTGACCGGGTAGCTGAGGCCGCCCAGCGTGAAACTGCTCAACTGCAGCGAGAGTTCACCCTCACCCTTGAGTGCGCCGGCTTTCTTCGTATCCACAACCACGCCCTGTACGGCGACTCCACGTGGAATGGCAACGGCTCCCCCGGCAACCACGTCACTCATCAAAATGCCGTCAAACGGCGTGCCCGGCTTGATGTGTTGGGAGTCTATGCCGCGATTGATTCGCACCTGCAGCACAGACCCGGCAGGAACAACGACCTGCATCCCCGCCTGCTGACCGCCGCGGGGACCATTTGGTCCCGCTGCGTATCCCTGTGGATACATTGGCTGCCTGCCGTTCGGCGGAGGCGCCTGCTGATACTGTGGCGGAGCGTTCTGCGCTTGTGCCGGCGGCTCGTCTGTAGGCGCCGGGGCGTACGTTCCATCGGACTGCAAAACTTGTCCCGCCGGGCCAGCCTGCTGATCGGGCGGAAGCTGTCCGTCAGGAAGCGTAGGTGGAGCTTGAGCCGCGACTGCAGGAGTGTCTCCCAGAGAGAGCTCATCGACCACCTTCTTCACACCCTGTGCGCGAGCAACGAGGTTCTCCGCCTTGGTACGCATGGCCTCGTCGTGTACGTTGCCACTCAGCGTGACCACCCCATACACCGTGGATGCCTGAATGTTCTGCGTCGAAAGCTCCTGTGCGGTAGCCAGAGCCTTCAGCACGTTCGACTCAATTTGCGCGTCGGAGGTCGTTTCCTGCTGTGCGGCAGCGCCCAGAACCAGGCCCATACTCAACAGCGCAACCCCATAAGGACGAAATCCAAATCTCATGTTTTCTCCTCACAATAAGATTTTTCGCAACCATCGGCTGCCGAAAACCCTACTCAATTCAGACGCGTTTGGGCCAGAAAAGTTCCGCTATTGGGCCATTCGGACGACCCATGTTTAGAGTCTCCGCCGGCCCTTACATTGACCCTACTGAGCGGCCACCGTATACTTGAACTGCGGGGTGGAGCAGCCCGGTAGCTCGTTGGGCTCATAACCCAAAGGTCGCAGGTTCAAATCCTGCCCCCGCAACCATTTAGAAGCAATACCTCAAGCCCTCAATAGCCTCAGGCGAGCTGCCGCGCAGCCCCTGAGGCTATCGCTTTTTCTCCCCTGAATTCATCGCAGCTCGACCTTTCCCAGAGTGAAGAAAAATGTTGCACCGTGGTTTACGGAGCTTTCTGCCCAGATCCTGCCTCCGTGGCGCGCAATAATCCGGTACACCGTAGCCAGGCCAACGCCCGTGCCGGCAAATTCATTCTGCGTATGCAGCCGCTCAAATGGTTTGAACAGGCGGTCCTGCATTGCGGGGTCAAAACCCGCACCGTTGTCGCGGACGTAGAACACCGTTTCGTCGCCCATTTGGCGTGTACCAAATTCGATCTTCGGCGCCGCGACCTTGGACGAATACTTCCACGCATTGCCAAGCAGGTTGCCGAGCATCACCCGCATCAAACCCTGGTCGGCAATCGTCACGGCGCGGGTACACAAATCCATTTCGACCTTGCGACCTGGATTCTCCTTCACCATCTCCTCGCAGATCACTCGTGCGACAAGACACAGGTCGACCGGCTCGAGGTGAAGGGGAACACTCTTGGCGCGTGAGAGGTTCAGCAGGTCGTTAATCAGCGACGACATACGTTCCGTCATGCGCGGCAGCATCTCCAACAGCTCTCGGGTTCCCTCGTCAATTCCCGGATTCTGCGAATGTCGCAGCATGAAGGTTGCGTTGCCCAGCGTATCCAGCGGCCCGCGCAGATCATGCGCCACCGAGTACGAAAAGGCCTCCATCTCGCGGTTAGCTGTCTGCAGCTCTGCGGTGCGCTCCGCAACCCGCAGCTCCAGTTCATCGCGCGATTTCAGCAGTGCGCGGTCGCGTGTCTGGATCTGGGTCAGCATCTCGTTGAACGAATACACCAGCACTGAGATTTCATCGTGCGTACGAGGCGGAGTTGCACGGAACGAGTAATCCTTTTCCTTGGTGACTTTCTGCGCAGTCTTGGCGAGCTCAACAATTGGCCCTGCAATCGCGCGACGCAATGAGGCAGTGACCAGCAGCGTCAGCACCAGGCAGATGAACAGCACTGTCAACGCAATGAGCACGTACCTGCGCACGCGCTGGTTTACTTCAGATGTCTCGGCAAGGATGTAAACCGTTCCCACGGTCTTGCCCTGGAAGCGGATGCGGCTGCCCAGCAGCATCTGGTTTCCAAGCTTCCATTGCTGCTCACTTACACCTGGGTTCAGAGGTGTAGTCACAGCAATGGCGGCTGCATCTCCGCGCGCATAGACAGCAAACGGCTTGCCGTCCAGGCCAACAATGGTCGCGGAAACAACAGCGGGAGACCCTTCGAGCGCACTGAGGGTTGACCGGGCGGCTTCACGGTCGTCGAACAGCAATGCAGTCACACTGTTGGCGCCGATAATCTGTGCCTCAGTGTGCAGCGAATGCAAGAGGTTCTCTCTAAAGCTGTACGTGTCATAGACCAGGAATGAGGCTGACGCCAGCACCAGCGCAGTGGCACTGACCAGCAGATTCATCCGAATCAGCTTTCCCGAAATCGATCGTGCGCCCCATAGCGGCTTCATGGTTGCGCCTCCCCACCGGGCGAGCCGGATACGCTCATTGCCACCCTCAGCAGCTCTGAGCTGAAGGCTATCTTCTCTTTGTTAGATGCATCGAGGTTCACCTTGAAACGCACACGGTCGTTCACAACAAGAAACTGGATCATGCCGCCATGCTGCAGAAATTCGGGAGCATTGCTCACAGTAAGAGCGTTGCTGCCGGCGAGCGTGGCAAGGTCTTTATCCAGGTGCGGCGTTTCTGTATCAGCTAGAAACACAATGTCGCAGTTGCGTGCGGCATCCACCGTTGCCGGTTGCACTACCTTCAGTGGACGCCCGTCAATCTGTTCGTTGGCTGTAATCGTCCCGAGCATTGGCCCGATGGCGCTCTTTCCCACCACGGCGATCGTGAAGCTGTCAGGGCTATGCGCAGAAGCGTGCATGAACTTCGCAAAGTTGAAGAGATAGGCAGCTTCTACATCCGATTCTCTGGGCCGCTGTGTCACACTGCTGGCCACGACCATGAAGGCGCACACCGCTGTGAGCAACGCAGCGGCGTTCAACCGCGGCCTGCACCGGTGCCAGCTTTCAGCCCTCGACATGGCGACTCTAGTCATGGGTCGTCACTTGCTCCAGACCACAAGCTTTGCATAAACACCGCGCTTGATCCCTACATTCGGTCCGGGAGCTACACCAAACTCCACATGGTGCGGCTGAAGCAAATTCTGTCCAACCACGGAAAAATCCAGGTGACTAAAGCCCAGAAACTTTACCGGGACATCGTGCCAGCCCGCATGGATATCTGCAGTTGTGTAGCGAGGCACCGTTTGCGCCGGTAACTCGCCTACATAACGAACCATCGTGTCGAACTCAAAATGGCGCGGCAGGTCGATGAGCGAACGCACTACCACCTGGTTATTGGGACTGGAACCATGCAGGGTGGTGAGCGTTGTTGTATCTGTGAAGCCTTTCTGGTCACCCAGATGAACGTGCAGATAGGAATATGCTGCCTTCAACTGCCACCACGATGTCGGCCGCCAGTCCGGACCAATCTCTCCACCATCGGTATTGCCATGGATGCCATTCACAAACTGCTCCTGAATCAGCAGGGCTGTCGGCGGCAGAGGAGGCGTTGGAGTGGGAACTATCTTGAGAGCTGTAGTTGCGATCAGGTCGTGGTAAGCATTGTGAAATCCAGCAAAATCGAAATACAGCTTCTTCCCCACCAGGGTTCGATAGCCAAGCTCATAAGCTGTGAGCCGTTCGGCGCGTAGATCCTTGTTGCCAACGATCTGTGCCCAGATATCAACGGGCGGCAAGGTGGTGCCATAGATGTAGTCATTGAGGTCGTCATCCACGCGGTCTGGGATGCGTACCGCGCGCGACACGCCCAGCCATGCTGTCGAATGCGGGCTGGGTGTGAACAACAGCCGGCCGTTCGGCTGGTATTCAAAGCCCGTATAGCTGTTGTGCTCCAGCTTGATGCCTGTGGTCACCGAAAGCTTGTTGGGGATGAAATGCAATTCTTCCTGCAAAAACCCGCTGTATAAAGCATCCGTCTTGTTGGCAGGAGAAAATCCCAGCGTAGCGGCCGTCTGCGTGGTTGAGCTCGGACTGATACGCATTCCAGCGCCATAGGTAAATTGCTGGTGCCATATCGGCTTCATGCGGCCAAGAAAGTCGACGTCAAATGTGTTGCGTGTCTCCTGAAAGTTAGACCCAATGCGATAGTCGTAAGCCCAGGAAGCCTGCAGACTGACATCGCCGCCATCTTTCTGCTGATGTCGCCAGTGGGTCAACAGGTCGCCACCGTGCGTATCAGTCGGCCCATAAGAAGTAAATATTGCCGGAGGTGTAAAGCTGGAAATCGTTTGAGCATCACCCAGGTGCCCGAGATAAATGTCTCCCTGCACCGTTACCTGGTCGCGCGCCGCACTCCAGGCTGCGCTGAACCCTGCCTGCCCGAATCGAGACCCGTCATAGTCAGGCTGGCCCATTTGGTGATACTCAGCGCCACGGAAGAACCCGAAGACGTCCATGCGATAACTCCATCCGCGACTCTTGCTTCCATAGCGGATGTCTTCCGTGTTGTGGTCAGTGCTTCCTCCACCGGTTGAAACGAGAGTTCCCTGTGTGTCCGCTGCATTTTTGGTGATGATGTTGATCACACCGTTCACCGCATCCGATCCCCAGATTGTGCCGCCCGGCCCACGCAGCACCTCAATGCGGTCGATGTTTTCAAGCATCACGTTGTCGATTGTCCAAAACACGCCGCCGAACAGCGGTGTGTAGATGCTGCGGCCATCGATCAGCACTTGCACATATTTCGAATACTGGTCGCTCAATCCCCGGATGACAACCACCCAGTTGCGATCGCCGTTCACACGGGCAACATCCACACCCGGAACCAGGCGCAGGGCATCAGGAATGTTGGTCACACCTGACCGCCGGATGTCTTCTGCGGTAAGGACAAACATCGCAGAAGGTGTATTCCAGATCTCCGTCAGCTCTTTGGATTCAGTCACGACCTGGATTGAGCCAAGTTCAGCCAGAGACATCGTCTTGAGCTTTTTCGATTCGTCGGTTGGCGCGCCCTGAAGAGAGCCGAGTTCGCTGTCCGGCTTAGCGATGAGCTCCATAGCGTGTGCCGGCACTGCTGATAACAGCGAGCACGCCATTACCACAGCAATTTCGATTAGTCGTATCAACTTCAACTTGTTCAACTTGCGCTCCGTCCACTTCTTTGTTGGATCGCTCGCTTGGCCCGGTGTTGTATCCGCTCAACGCTCTAAACTCTTACGTTTTCTCAACACTCAGTAGAGCTTTTACGGTCTCTATCAGCTTGTCTGGATTCCCTTTTCGCACAAACGCCTTTACATACGGTTCCACATCTTCCGGCAACTCCTGTACGTCAGAGAGCAACACGATTGGCACATCCGGAAAGACATTTCGCAGCCGTTCCGCTACCTGCACAGGCGTGGCTCCGCAGTGCAAGGCATAATCAAGAACGATCAGGTTTACTTCTGCCTCGTAGGGCAGTTCCAGGCCTCTTTTTCTCACCTGGCAGGGAATGGGATGTAGACCCGCCCGTTCCAGAATCCAGCTGTAAATCTTGAGATGATCGGGGTCATCGTCCACAACCAAAACGCGCGGCAAGCTGCCCATGGCTGGCTCTAACTCCTCATCCAAAGGATCGCGGTGATTTGAAAATGGGATGCAAAAACACACCCGATAATAGGGTTGAAACCCGCATGAATACAAGCTAAATCTGCATTCTGGCCTGCAAATATAAATCGCATCTTACGAAGCAACATCACTCGGCCAAGATGCATCTAAATCTCCGTTCAGCTAGGTGAGAGTAAGTCTGATGCGGCGCGTTTCTTCGAAACGCCGGCAAGGTCGGTCTGCGCTTATCGCACGTCTTTGCCGAAAATCGTGAGACGATATACCGAACCAGTCGTCTATAAAATGAGACACTCTTCCTCGCTGTTGGAGTTCCCTGCCCGATGTGGATCGTCAAGTTAGCGCTCAACCGGCCTTACACCTTTATTGTGCTTGCGATCCTTATTCTGATCGCAGCGCCGGTCGTTATTCTGCGCACACCGACGGACATCTTTCCGAGCATCAACATCCCTGTTGTCTCAATTGCCTGGCAGTACACAGGGCTCGACCCTGAAGACCTTGAAGGGCGTCTCACTACACCCTACGAAAAAGGCCTCACGACGCTGGTCGATAACATCGACCATGTCGAGTCGACTACGCTTTTCGGCCAGGTTATCGTCAAGGTTTATCTACAGCCGGGCGCTTCGCTGGATCTTGCGAACGCGCAGGTATCTTCGGCCTCTGAATTCATGTTGCGGCAGCTTCCCCCAGGCATTCTGCCACCGCAAATTATCAACTTCTCAGCTTCCAGCGTGCCCATCCTGCAACTCGGGCTGTCCGGGCAGGGCTTATCAGAAGCTCAATTGAACGACATCGGCGCAAATTTTATGCGGCCGCAGCTGGTCAGTACTCCGGGCATCGTGCTGCCTAACATTTATGGCGGCAAGCAGCGGTCGGTGATGATCAATCTCGATCCTAAAAAGCTGCAAGCCGAGGGCTTGTCTCCGCAAGACGTCCTCAATGCCCTGGGCCAGCAAAATATCGTCGAGCCGGGAGGCACCGCCAAGATTGGCACGGCCGAATACGATGTAAAACTCAACACCACGCCGCGCAGCATCCAGGGCCTTGCCGACCTTCCCATCAAGCAGATCAACGGCGCAACGGTTTACCTGAAGGATATCGGCAGCGTGACCGACGGCAACATTCCTCAGACCAACATCGTGCGCCAGGACGGACACCGCGGCGCGCTCATGGTCGTGCTTAAATCCGGAACAGCATCCACCCTCAGCGTCGTCAAGGGTGTGCTGGATAGCTTGCCGCGTGTAAAGCAAATTCTCAGCCAATATCCCACGCTGAAAATTACGCCCATCGGCGACCAATCCATCTTCGTGCGAGCTTCAGTCAGCGGTGTTATTCGCGAAGCCATTATTGCTGCAGTGCTCACCGGACTGATGATCCTGCTTTTTCTAGGATCATGGCGCTCGACCATTATCATCGCGGTATCCATCCCGCTTTCCATCCTCACTTCGATCATCATCCTCGGTCTGATCGGCGAAACCATCAACATCATGACCCTCGGCGGCCTTGCGCTGGCCGTTGGCATTCTTGTCGATGACGCTACCGTCACCATCGAAAATATCGAGCGCTATCTTGAGGAGGGCCATGAGCTCAACCATGCCATCCTCGAAGGCGCCGCGCAGATCTCCGTTCCAGCGCTGGTCTCTACGCTTTCTATCTGCATCGTGTTTCTGCCCATGTTCTTCCTCAGCGGTGTCTCGAAATTTCTTTTCGTTCCACTCGCTGAGGCCGTGGTGTTCGCTATGCTCGCCTCCTACGTGCTTTCGCGCACGCTGGTGCCGACCATGGCCATGTACCTGCTCAAGAAGCATGAGCACCACGCGCAGCTCTCGCGCAATCCGCTGGCTCGATTCCAGCGTGCCTTCGAGCGACTGTTTGAAACTGTGCGCTCTGCATATACTTCGCTGCTGGAACGGCTTGTCGCCCTGCGACGGCTCTTTATTCCGGCATTTCTTCTTGCCTGCCTCTGTGTCCTCCTGCTCATACCCGCGCTGGGCCGCAATTTTTTCCCTGCAACGGACAACGGTTCGTTCCTTCTGCATGTTCGCGCTAAAACCGGAACGCGCATCGAGGAGACCGCACGCCTCTGCGATCAAATTGAAGGCTCCATCCGGCAAATTGTTCCGCCCGCGCAGATGGACAATATCCTCGACAATATCGGCTTGCCCTACTCCACAATGAACACCCAGCACGCTACCAGCGGCCTATTTGGGGCAGGCGACGCCGATGTTCTGGTCTCTCTCAAGGAAGACCACACTCCCACCGCCGACTTAGTCCGCACGCTGCGCGAAAAACTGCCGCGCGAGTTTCCCGGTACGACCTTCTACTTCCTGCCCTCGGACATCGTCACCCAGATCCTTAACTTCGGTTTGCCCGCTCCCATCGATGTGCAGATCGAAGGCAATGATGACGCCGGCAATCGCGTCGTCGCAGGCAAGATGCTCGAGCAACTCCGCCAGGTCCCGGGCCTGGTCGACATCCGTCTGCAGCAGCCTAACGATTATCCTGTTCTCAACGTCAGCGTTGACCGCACAAAAGCATCACAGGGCGGCTACACCGCGCTCAATGTGGGGTCGTCGGCGCTGAACATTCTCTCCGGCTCAAGCCAGCTCACGCCGCAGTTCTATCTGAACTACGTCAACGGCGTTGAGTACAGCATTGTTGCCATGGCTCCGCAGTACAACATCCAATCACTGCAGGACCTTCAGAACATCCCGATTACTTCGCCGCAGGCCAAGCGGCCCGAGATACTCGCCGATGTTGCCGGTATCTCGCGCTCCACAGAGCTGCCAATCATCACGCATTACAACACCCGCCGCACCCTCGATCTCTATGCCAGTGTGCAGGACCGCGACCTCGGCTCTGTCTCTCGCGATGTACAAAAGATCGTGGACCAGGATCAATCTAAACTGACCACCGGAAACTTCGTCCGCATCCGCGGACAAGTGGAATCGATGAACAGCTCTTATACCGGCCTGCTATTCGGCCTCATCTTTTCCATCGTGCTCGTCTACCTGCTCATCGTGGTCAACTTCCAGTCCTGGCTGGATCCCTTCATCATCATCACCGCGCTGCCTGCGGCAATCAGTGGCATTGTTCTGTTCCTTCTGCTCACCCACACCACACTCTCAGTGCCGGCGCTCATGGGAGCCATCATGTGCATGGGTGTGGCTACCGCCAATTCCATCCTGGTGGTCTCATTCGCCAAGGACCGCCTCGCCGAGAGCGGCGACGCTGTGCTGGCCGCCGTCGAAGCCGGTGCCACACGCTTCCGCCCGGTCTGCATGACGGCCCTGGCGATGATCATCGGCATGATTCCTATGGCGCTGGGCCTGGGCGAAGGCGGTCAGCAGAATGCGCCGCTGGGCCGCGCAGTGATTGGCGGTCTGCTGTTTGCTACTGTCGCCACCCTAATCTTTGTTCCCGCTGTGTTTGCCCTATTGCACGGCAATGCACATCCCAACTCATCAGCAAATCAACCGCCACAGCATGAGCACGCCGTAAGCTAAGCTCAGTAGCTCAGGGGACCGGCATAATGCCTTCACTCCACAACACCGATTTCGAGCCTGACGAAAATACCGAAATGACCACACCCTCCTCCGAGTACGACGGCAAGCCCGCACACGCGCAACCTGTGGCTAGCCGCATTCCCACCGGTCTTTGGATTGCATGCGCGGTCGTGCTCGCCGTAGTTGTGGTCGGCATAGCTTACCGCCTGATCCAGCACACGGCATCAGAGAGTTCTCTCAAGCAATCCACCCTGGCCGGCGCAACACCCAGCGTCAACGTTATCCACCCTGTTCCCGCAACCGGCGGCGCTGAAATATCTCTTCCTGGCAACACGCAGGCGTGGGAAGAGACACCGATCTATGCTCGCACCTCCGGCTACCTGAAGAAATGGTTTGTCGATATTGGAGCCCACGTAAAACAGGGTGAGCTGATGGCAACCATTGAAACTCCTGAGTTGGACGAACAGCTCATGGTCGCCAAGGCTAACCTGCAGGCCGTGCAGGCCGACCTCAATCTCGCCAACACCACATCACAGCGATATCAGAATCTGCTTAAGCAGGACTCCGTCTCGCAGCAGGAGACGGATGTGGCTGTTTCCGGCGCAGCAGCTAAAAAATCGGCCGTTGAAGCTGCGGAGGCGAACGTTCGCCGCCTGCAGCAACTGCAATCTTTCGAGCAGGTCTACGCGCCTTACTCCGGTATTGTTACAGTCCGCAATATCGATATCGGCGACCTGATCGATGCCGGTTCACCCAGCTCCTCCGGCTCGGCCAAGGAACTCTTCCGCATTGCCAGTGTCAATACACTACGCGTCTTCGTTGCCGTCCCCGAAACCTATGCGCCGGACATCCATACGGGTGACAAGGTTGCCCTCACACTCGACGAATATCCGGGCCAACAGTTTGTCGGCACCATTGCGCGCAACTCCAACGCTATTGACATGGCCTCACGCACCCTGAATGTCGAAGTTGATTTCGACAACTCCAATGGCAAGCTTCTTCCCGGCGCCTATGTCTTTGCTCATTTCAAGGTTCCGCAACAGCAGTTGATGCTCGCTATCCCGTCCAACACGCTGCTCTTCCGCGCGCAGGGTCTGCAGGTAGCCGTAGTGAATAATGGCCGCGTCCATCTGCAGAATGTCACCATCGGCAAAGACGATGGCAAGACAGTTGAGATAGCTACTGGACTGTCAGCATCTGATGCTGTGATCGTTGATCCATCTGACTCTATCGCGGAAGGCGAGCCTGTCAAGATCAACGCAATCTCGGCGGTGCAGCAGTGACTTTGCGCCGCCCGCAACTACGAGCGACCTATGTCCGGAATTCCGGGCACGGGCTGATGATGATTGTTGCCGCGATGCTCATGACTGCCTGCAACGTTGGTCCCAGGTACAAAGTCCCTGCCACTCCAGCCCCACCTGCCTACAAAGAAGCCACCAGGCTCACCGACGCAAAATCGAACACCACCTTCATCGCCGCTCAGCCCATCGACGCCATTCCGCGCGGCAACTGGTGGATCGTCTTTGCCGCCCCGCAATTGAACGCACTTGAAGTTCAAGTCGAACCCGCCAACCAGACGCTGCGCCAGGCTGACGCCAATCTTCGCGCCGCCGAAGCCGAGATTCAGGTTCGCAAGGCCGACCATTGGCCTACTGTTGGAATCGATCCGACCGTTGGAGCGGGACGCTACTCGCCCTCACAGCCCTACTTCAATGGAGTCTCCGGCCTGAGTGCCGCTGGACAGACGACGCAATATCCAGCCGAGATTAATTACGAACTCGATCTATGGGGTTCAGTGCGCCGCAACATCGCAGCTGGTAAAGAGGAAGCGCAGGCCACTGCCGCCGATCGCGCCAATATTTTGCTCTCGCTGCAAGCGACAGTTGCCTCGGACTATTTCGACCTTCGCGCTGCCGATACACTGCAACGCCTGCTCAATGACACTGTCAAACAATATGAGGAAGCTCTGCGCATCACCACAAACCGATACAACGGCGGCATTGCACCGAAGTCTGACGTTACGCAGTCGCAGACGCAACTTGATCAGGCGCGCGTCCTGGCTTCAGATATCGCGATTCAGCGCGCGCAGTATGAACATGCGATCGCTGTACTCGTCGGCAAAGCGCCTGCTGAGCTAAGCATCCCACTCTCGCCGCTGGACAATAACCTTGCGCCGCCCACGATCCCGCCGGGCGTCCCCTCAGAGCTGTTGCAGCGCCGCCCTGATATCGCCGCCGCCGAACGCCGTGCCAATGAAGGCAATGAGGCCGTCGGCGTGGCCCAGTCGGCGTTCTATCCTTCCGTGCTGCTCTCCGGAGCCCTGGGCTTTGCATCCACCACAGCCATCAGTTCAGTCTTCTCGCCGGCTAGCGCAGTTTATTCACTTGGCCCCGGCATCGCTTACACCTTCTTTGATGGTGGACGCCGTCGCGGCATCAAGACGGAAGCCCTGGCACTTTTCGACCACGACTCCGCGGCCTACAAACAAACGGTGCTCGCCGCCTTCGAGCAGGTTGAGGACGACCTTGTCAGCCTGAACGTGCTCACAGACGAAGCTGCAGAGCAGCGCTCCGCCACGGCCTCCGCGCTCGAGTCGGAACGAATCTTCAACAACCGCTATGTCGGCGGTGTCGATACCTACCTGCAGGTGATCACGGCGCAGAACACCGCGCTCATCAACGAGCGTAACGATATCGACATCCTGCGCCGGCGCATGGATTCCACCGTCTCCCTCATCATGGCGCTAGGCGGAGGATGGGACCGGACACAGCTCCCGCCACAATAGTTTTCGCGCCCAGACTCTAGTCGACACAGGTACGTCGTTTCACGAATCGCCAATCCGGCTCGGGTTGGTGTGTGCATATTCGCGATAAAAAAGATTTCCCTTGCGCATGCCACTGCACAAGCTCTAATATTCGCTCACTTTCTCTGGCAGAAGAAGAAGTGCGTGCAACGAAGTCCTCGGATTTCCTTGCGCCATTTTCGGCTGTCCGGAGTTTTCCGAGCAGTCATGCCCTCGGGCGTAGTTCATAAGTTTCATCACGGAGGCACCACCTTGAACAAGTACGTTGCTGCAGTTATCGTGCTGGCATCTCTTACCGCCAGCGCACAAACCACCAAACCCGCAACCACTCCTGCGAAGCCCGCATCTCCCGCAAAGACGGCGCCAGCGCCGGCCAAGCCCGCGGCAACTCCCAAGCCGGCAACCACAAGCACCGCTGCCAAGCCCGCAACCAACCACCACTACAAGGCTGCTGACGATGCGATCATGTCATCTTGCTCTGGCTGGGCTGCCTCTTACTCCAAGGTCGTCAAGCATGTTGGCAAGCTGACCATCACCGGCACCTGCACCGCGCCTAGCAACATACACCTCTACCTCTCTTCACGCAAAAGTTCAGCTGCGGGAACACGCAACTACGCTCTGATGCAGTGGTGGGTGGTGAAGACCAAGCCGACGACTACGTCCGGCCCGGTTTCCGTCAAGCGCATTGTCATGACCAACACCGCGCCTACATCGGTCATGGTCGGCAAGTCGTCGATCACGGTCTCCAACAGCTCTCCTGCTCCCACAGCGCCGGCTGCCAAGCCTGCACCGGCAAAGCCCGCTGCTGCGAAGCCTGCACCCGCGCCAGCAAAGAAGTAGATAGCGACTTTCAACCTTCGCGTCCGCATCCGAACACTGGATGCGGGCGCGTTTTTTTGCATTTGCCTTTATCTTTACTGTCTACTGTCTGCTCCATGCTTACCCGCCGCAATTTTCTCGCTGCCTCAACATC
>Ga0206874_1192_pt1 | contig 15382 bp, 16 predicted proteins | sample Alteio_BWOrgCont_12_FD_152629 | JGI IMG/M metagenome (GOLD analysis project Ga0206874, IMG submission 152629) | Enriched cells from forest soil in Barre Woods Harvard Forest LTER site, Petersham, Massachusetts, United States -... | ecosystem: Environmental > Terrestrial > Soil > Temperate forest >...
ATTTTATGGAGTCGCAAAGAGGGATGGAAGCATCCACGCGATTCAAAATCCCTGCGACGAAGGATTGGGGTCAACCGACAAATGGAAATTACGTCCGGCAATGGTTTTGGTCCCTTCGAAGTGTTTCTTCCGATTCACTCCGCGGCGCGAAAGCCTCAACGGCACGGCGACGATGGTTATCCGGGGCGGTTGTTCATTGTGGAAGGAATCGACGGGTCGGGGAAGTCCACACAATTAGACCTGCTGCACAAATGGCTGGAGTCGAAAGGATATGGCGTAGTGTTCAGCGAGTGGAATTCTTCTCCGCTGGTGAAGGACACCACGAAATTCGGCAAGAAAAAAAAGATGCTGACAGCGGCAACGTTTTCGCTAATTCATGCTACCGATTTTGCCGACCGAACGGAGAAAAGCATTTTGCCACTGCTGAAAGCGGGTGCGGTAGTGCTGTGCGACCGCTACGTGTACACCGCCTTTGCGCGAGACGTGGCGCGCGGAATGGATCGGGAATGGGTTCGCGAGCTTTACCAATTCGCAGTGAAGCCGACGGTGGCTTTTTATTTTCGTGTACCGCTGGAGACGGCAATCGGACGGCTCCTGGATGGCCGCAATGGATTTAAATATTACGAAGCGGGGATGGATTTGGATTTGAGCGACGATCCCGCGGAAAGTTTTCGACTCTTTCAAGGAATGATACTCAAAGAATACGAAGAAATGGTTCCGGAATTCGGCTTGACGGTGATTGACGCAACTCTGCCGATTGAAGTGCAGCAGGCGCGGGTGAGGCAAATCGCGAAGACGCATCTTGATAACGCGTCGAACGTAAGGGTGCAACGATGAGACAGACATATGGAAAGCTGCTTCCGGGCATGAAGATTTCAGACCTCAGCGGCAAGCTGATCGTGATTGAAGGGACCGATGGAGTCGGCCGCACGACGCAGATCAACCTGTTGAAACCGTGGCTTGAAGAATTGGGGCACGCGGTGCTGGATACGGGTATGACGCGTTCCCCACTTGCAGGGGAAGGAATTCGGCGCGCGAAGGAAGGAAACAATCTTGGGCGGGTGACGCAGAGTCTTTTTTACGCGACGGATTTTGTGGATCGACTGGAAAACGAAATTGTGCCGGCTTTGCGGTCGGGATTTATCGTGCTGACCGACCGATACGTGTATTCGCTGATGGCCAGAGCGTTCGTTCGCGGCATGGATTCCAAATGGATTCGGAGCATTTATAGTGTGGCATTAAAGCCGAATGCGACTTTTTACCTACGGCTGAGCATCGACCAGCTTATTCCGCGCGTAGTTTTTTCCCGGGGATTTGATTACTGGGAGTCGGGCATGGATCTTTATCCCGGCCGCGATATGTATGATTGTTTTTGCAATTATCAGACGGCGCTGCTCGCCGAGTTTGATCGGCTTAGCGAAGAATATAAATTTGACGTGATCGAGGCGTCCGCGGATGCCGAGCATGTGTTTGAGCGGCTTAAGGCTGGGATCTTTCATGTATTGGAGGCCGATTCCAGGAAGGAATATATCTCCGCGCTTGAGACAAAAACGATATCGATTTCGGCGCCTGGGGGAAATGGAAAGCCCGCTCCGGTATCTCCGACTACAAATGGCTCTGATTTCGAGGTGATCTTGCGGTCGATCATGGCCCATGCGGCCAATGGAAACGGCAAGACGGCCTACTCCCACAAGTAATTTCGCAACCCGCAAATTAGTTACTGCGTATCCGGTTGGTCGCCGACGGTGAAATAGGCGCAATCGGGATGGTGGAAGACCAGCGCGCTGACGCTGGCTTCGGGGTCCATCATCATGCCTTCGGTGAGGTGCACGCCGATTTCTTCGGGTTTTAAGAGCATCCATATGCCGGCCTGGTCGTCGAGATTCGGGCAGGCGGGATAACCGAAACTGTAGCGTTTGCCGCGGTAACGCGAAGTGAAACGCTCGGCCATGGTGAGCGTGAGCGGATCGGGGAAGCCCCAATCTTCGCGGATGCGTCGATGCAGCCACTCGGCGCAGGCTTCGGCGGTTTCGATGGCGAGAGCTTGCAGGCCGTGGGAAAAAAGATAGCGGCCCGCGGCTTTGGCTTCTTCGGAGCGTTCACGGACTCCGGCTCCGGCGGTGACAACGAAAAGCGCGAGATGATCGCGCTGAACTTTTTGCTCTGCGCCATTATTACTGGACGGCGCCGGATTTGGCGGCAGGATGTAATCGCTCAAGCAGAGTTTCTCGCCGACGCGCTGACGTTGGAAATGAAATTTGTGAATAGGCCAGGATTTTCCAGGTTCGAAGAGCGCGATGGAGTTGCCTTCGCGATCGGCTTCGAAGAACTGCCAGACGGCTGAGATTTTCATGAACGATTCAGCCTCGCGCTTGACTTCTTCCATGCTGTGAAAAAGCTCGAGGGCGCGAGGGTCACGTTCCTTTAAGGCTTTCTCGAAATTTCCGCGGAAACCCATGTGGCGTCCGAAAATCATATAGGGATTGATGTAGCTCCAAATCTCGTTGCGATCGGGAATGGAGCGGGCCTTGCGATCGAGGTAGGCCACATTCGGAATTGGAATATCGGCGCGTATTCGCGGCGAGCGCTCTTCGCCGGCAGGACCTAGCGGAGCCGGCGCAACTTCTTCAATCGCGATGCTTCCTGCGAATGTGTTGTCGCGCAATACGGCTTGGCGCTGAGATGGATCGCTCAAATGATTCATCAGGCGGAGGCCGGTCATGGCATCTTTTGCGTAGCACACAGCGGTAGCGTATTGCGGAGCGATCTTAGAGCGCGTGAATTTCTCGGAGAGGGCCGCGCCTCCCACCAATAATGGGACATCAATTCCAGCTTCGCGCAGGTCGGTCGCAGTTGTGACCATTTGCTGCGCGCTTTTCACAAGGAGGCCCGAGAGTCCAATGGCGTCGGGCTGATGCTCGCGATGGGCGCGGATCAATTCCTCGGGCGGGACTTTGATGCCGAGATTGATTACCTCGTAACCATTATTTTTCAAGATGATCTCAACCAGGTTTTTACCGATGTCGTGGACGTCGCCTTTCACCGTGGCTAACATTACTTTTGCACGCTTCTCGGTGTCGGCCTTCTCCATGAATTGTTCGAGATGGCTGACGGCGGCTTTCATGGCTTCGGCGGATTGCAAGACTTCCGCGACGATTAGCTCGTTGTTGTTGAACAGGCGGCCGACCTCGGCCATTCCAGTCATTAGCGGGCCGTTGATAATGTCGAGCGGCGCATTTCCCTCGGCGCGCTTGCGATTTAGGTCGTCAACCAAGCCATCCTTGGAACCTTCCAAAATATAATTCGCCAGGCGCTGGTCAAGTGGCAGATCGGCGGCACGTTCTTTTTTTTCGCGAACCGGATGCGCGGAAGTGGTCGGTGATCGCGGTGATATGGAATTGATTGATCGCGGCTTTCTGGTCTTCGGTCTGCTCGCGCCAATCCGACGGAGCGTTGCGAAGATCTTTGGCTTGCGGGTGACCTTCGGGGACTGGCTTTGGCGGAGTATTGAACAAAAGATCTTCCGCCAGTTTTCTTTCGGCCTCCGGAATCGAGCCGAAGCGCTCGATGCGCTCGGCGTTGACGATGGCAAGGTCCAATCCGGCTTTGGTGCAGTGATATAGGAAAACGGAATTCACTACTTCGCGGGCGCCGGGCGGCAGGCCGAATGAAACGTTGGAAATTCCAAGCACGGTCCGGACGTGCGGGATTTGCTTCTTAATCAAATGAACGCCTTCGATGGTTTCAAGCGCTCCGCCGATGTAATTCTTGTCCCCGGTACCGCAAGGGAAAACCAGGGGATCGAAAATAATGTTTTCTACGTGAATTCCGAAACGTTCGGTAAGTAAGCGATAAGAGCGCTCGGCGATTTCCAGTTTGCGCTCGCGGGTAAAGGCTTGGGCCTGCACCGGATCTTCGTCGATACAACCGACGATAATTGCGGCACCGTAGGATCGGGCGAGTGGGCAGATGCGTTCGAATTTTTCTTCGCCATCTTCGAGATTGATGGAATTGATGATGCTCTTGCCCTGGCAATAGGTGAGGGCGAGCTCGACCGCACGAGGATCGGTCGTGTCGATCATAATGGGCACTTTAATTTTGCGGATGAATTGATCATAAAACGGCGGGATGTCTGTCATTTCATCGCGATCGGTGCTTTGCAAACAGACGTCCACGATGTGGGCGCCGCTTTTCACCTGGCGCCGGGCGATCTCCGTGGCCTCCTCCCACAGTTCTGCGGCAACCAGATTTTTGAATTGGCGCGAGCCGATCACGTTGGTACGTTCGCCGACGATCAGAGGGCGCGTACTCTCTTCTGCCTCGATGATTTCGATTCCGGAGTAAACAGCGCGGTGCTTAGGATCGGCCGGACGGCGGGGAGACTTACCTTGAACCATTTGCGCGATAGCGCGTATGTGCTGCTCGGTTGTGCCGCAGCAGCCGCCCACAACGTTTAGCCAGCCTCGGTCCACGAAGCGCTCAAGCTGTTGAGCAAGCGAGGTTGGCGTTTCGCGGTAGAGACCCTCTTCGTTCGGCAGGCCGGCATTGGGATAGCACGACACGAAGCCGCTGGTAAGCGATTGCAACGTGCGAACGTGATCGGTCATGAACTCCGGGCCGGTGGCGCAATTGAGGCCGAGCGAAATCAAATCCACATGATCGAGCGAAGACCAGAGAGCTTCTATCGACTGGCCAGCGAGCATGGTGCCCATCGGTTCGATGGTGACGGAAACCATTAGCGGGATTGGCTGGCCGAGGTCGCGGCCCAACTGCTGAACGGCTAGGATGCCGGCCTTGATGTTGCGCGTGTCCTGACAAGTTTCCAGGAGAAGGACGTCCGCGCCACCTTCGATCAGCCCATGGGCCTGCTCGTGATAATTATTTCGGAGCTGCTCGAAGGTGATGCCGCCGGTGACGCTGATGGCTTTGGTGGTGGGACCCATCGCGCCGGCGACGAAGCGCGGCTTAGTGGGGGTAGAGAAATCGTCGGCGGCCTTGCGCGCGAGTGCCGCAGCTATCTTGCTGATTTCGCGAGCGCGAGCGCCCAGCCCGTACTCTGCGAGGACAACCGGTGTGCTGCCGAAGGAATTTGTTTCAATGATGTCAGAGCCGGCTTCGAGATATTTTCGATGGATCGAGCTCACCACATCGGGGCGGCTGATCACCAGGTTTTCGTTGCAGCCTTCCAGATTGGCACCGCCAAAATCTTCGGCAGTCAGATTGGCCTGTTGCAGCATGGTGCCCATGGCGCCATCCAGCACCAGGATGCGCTCGCGCAATAGTTCTCGAAGGGCCAAGCCCTGTTGAATGAAATTCCTCATATCTCAGAAAATACTGCTGCTAGAATTTTAGCAGGGAAGGGGGAAGCGGCGCGAAAGCGAATCGCGCAGTTGCGAGACTAGAAATTTTGCGCAGCATGGGACGGCGTGGCACCGTCGTTGCTGCTTAAAAATTCTATAGGAACCGACGACGGGAGCATTCCGATGGCGGCGCCACGAGCAAGCAGTTCGCGCACGGCGCGGCGTCCTTCTTCGCCGTAGTCGAGGGTCCAACGATTCACGTACATGCCCACGAATTTGTCGGCCAACACCGGGTCCATGTCGCGCGCAAATTGCAAAGCATAATTCAGCGCAGATTCACGATGTTCGAGCGCGTAGGAAACGCTTTCGCGTATGACCCGAGCGATCTGGCGGCCCAATTCCGAGCCTAGCTTGCGGCGAATCGCGTTCGCACCGAGAGGCAGCGGCAGCCCGGTGGTTTCCTGCCACCATTGTCCGAGGTCAACGACGCGATGGAGGCCCATTTGAGAGAAAAGCAATTGGCCTTCGTGAATCAAGAGGCCGGCTTCGACTTCTTTGTTCTGCACTGCCTCTAAAATTTTATCGAAGGGCATGGTCACCGTTTCGACGTTGGGTTCGAAGAGCTTCAGAGCGAGGTAGGAAGTCGTGAGGTCGCCGGGAATGGCGATTTTGCGTCCGGCTAAGTCCGTTTTCTTGAGGGGATGGCCGGCGACAACGATGGGGCCATAGCCTTCGCCGAAACTTGCGCCGCAATCAAGCAGCACGTATTTATCGGCGACGAAAGGGTAGGCGTAGAAGCTGATCGCCGTAACGTCATAGACTTCGTTTCGCGCGGCTTGATTCAGCGATTCGATATCCGACAAGATGTGATTGAATTTCACGCCGGGCAAACGAACTTTGCCGGTGGCTAAAGCGTAAAACATGAACGCATCGTCGCTGTCGGGCGAATGCGCGAGGCGAATTTCCGCCGTTTTGGGCAGGGCTGCAGGTGTGGACATGCTGGGTCCGTCCTGGCTCTCACGGAAACGCCGACGCTGCTGGGGCCGAAGAAGCCACTGGAGACTCGTGCCCGCCGCGATGAAAAGTACGTTCGGTGAGGACGTTCCGGCGTGAGTGCCGAATACTACGCCCAAGAGAATAACACACGTTACCGGTTTAGGTACAGGCGCGGTTAGGAAATCCACAAGCAAGAAAATTAACGGGGCCTTCATCGTAGCGTATTCGCGACGAAATCGATGTGCGCACGAAATAATCTACTGAACGGTGGAGTGAGATGGATTAGGAAGAGGCGAGGCGTGATGGGCCACGAGCAGCCAGCCTTCTTCGCCAAGCACGAATATGTTGGTGGCCTGCACCATGGAGTCGTCGAAACCATCGGCGAACGCGGTAGTGATGTGTTCGGTGCAAGCGACCCAACCAACGTGGCCCTCGATTCGCACCCACACGGAACTTAAAGCGATGCGAACGCGTCGCGCGTTGGCGAAAAGCCTGGCCCAGCGGTCATGCACTTCTTCCCAGCCCAGCAAAAGTTCCCACCCAGGGTGAACACACTGGACTTCTTCATCGTGGGCCCACACAGCTTCCATCTGAGCGAGGTCGAGCGATTCAAAGGCGGTATAAAAGCGCGTGTTCGCGGAACGGAGAGCGTCTTCGGGTGTTTGTTTCTGCTGCGTGGTTTGGGTGGACATGGTGAGGCCGGAAACTTGAGATGAAAAGTCTAACTCAAAACCGAATCAATAGTCTGGTCGACCCTAGCGCTCGGACCACGAGCCGCGATTCCGGTTTTTGACGCGCGCAAATTCCAGGCCACCCACGATCGATAGGATTAACGCCATCTTGATTAGTTCGCCCGGCAAAAACGGCAAGGCGCCGAGGCGCAAGGAGTTGATCCATCCGAGGTGCATGACCTGCGCCAGCCAAGCGCAGCCGCCGGTGAAAATTATTACTTCGCCGACCGTCAAGGCGATAAGAAGTTTTATGACTTTTGATTGGATTCTAAAATGAATGCGCAAGGGGGTCGCACCGCGCTGTGCGATCCAACCGGTGATAAAGGCAGCGGGAGCGTATGCGAGCAAATAGCCAGCGGTGGGACCGAGAAATCGGGCAGCTCCGGGCAAGCCGAGCGGCTGAAAAACCGGAAGGCCAGCTATTCCCTCGAGTAAATACAATCCGAGGGCGAGCGCTCCGCGACGCGCTCCAAGCAGGACGGCGACGAGAAGCACGCCGAAAGTCTGGCCGGTGATTGGCACGGGCGTCCAGGGCAGCGGCAACACGATGTGCGCGCACAACACGAGCAAGATGTTTGCAGCAGCGATGCGTACAACCTCCGCGGCGAGACCTTCCATCGGGAAAATTCTATCGGCAAGAACTCTGGATTGCGGCATCAACACCCCTTGGGGGTTTTATTTAGGCCAGCTTTAATTAGCTGCCGGGCATTATACTCGAAGCAGGGGGCTTGCTAGGGCGTCTTTTCCGAATCCATCACGGGATCATCGAGCGTGGCAACAGCACCGTGTTTGTCGGCGCCGTGAATTTTTCCAGCAGCATCGAGAAAAAACGAGCGGCGATTTTTAGAAGAGGCATCTGGCGTGGCGGCCAACTCGAAATTTGTATCGTTACCAGCGGGATCCGGCACGATGCGATACCGAAACTGGTACCCATTTTGCTTGCCATTCGCCAAGTCCGCGCTTACGAGCGAAGCCTGGTCGGGCGAAATCTGGCCCTTGGGAGCAGGGCCCAGCACAGCAAGAGATTCCGGCAACTTTCCAAACGCGCGGCTGTAAGATTGAATAGAGGCAGCCAAGCTGCGGAGGGTGTCGATGATGGCATCCTCGCTCGCGCGCAAGTCTTCTTCCGCCCATTGCTTTGCAAGCTGTGGAATGTCAAGCAGAACGAGGCCGAGCGATAGCAGGCGCCATCCGCCACTTTCACGCACGAGCCCGAATTCAGCCCGCTCGCCGTTCACTACGCTTACGGGAATGAAAGCGAGATTCTCGTGGACACGCGCGGATCCGAAACGATATTGCACGGTGCCGCTTGGTGTTTGGCAGAGAAGGACGGCATGGTTCTGCTGGTCCGTGGAACTCAAGGGCTTGCCGGGCATGTCGGAGAGCGAGAAGCGCTTCAAAAATGCGGCCCGTTGTTCGGCAGGCAAAGCGCGGAAAGCGGCGGCGTTATCCGCGGTGAAATAATTCAAGAACTGAGCCTCATTGTCACGGCAGGCGGCCACCATGGCGGCAGAAAGAGCGGCAGCCGGATCGGAGGCGTCTTGTGCGTTTAAGCTGCCGGCGCTCGGTAGAACGAGAGAAAAAATCGCTGCCGTTGCGAGCAGGGCTGAACGAAGAAAACTCTTGCTCATGTGGTTTCGGATTTCGCGCGCGCCAGGATGGTTGCCAGGTCTTTCGTGAATTTTGAACGAGGCATCACTTCGCGGCAGCCGGCGGCTTGAGCTTGTTCGGCCAATTCTGTTTGAACGTGCGAGAGAAAGCCGACGAGCGGGACGCTCGCAGCCAACGATTGCATCCGTGCGATGGCATCCAGCGGCTGATTGCGCGCGTTGAGATCCACCACGACAAGATGGGGGGTTGCCTTCGACAGCTCAGCAGCTAGCGCGTCGGGCGTGGTGCATATTTTCAAGTCCACACCGAGATGCCGGGCAGTCTCAATGATTTTGGACTGAAAGAAAAGGTCATCGACCATCGCTAATACTTGCGCCAAGCTGGTTACCTCTCTTTCCGGTTTATCACGCACTCCATCGCGGCACAAGGTCGGTTCTTCCACTTCGGCTGCGGCCTAGGGTATAAATGCGAGTCTAATATTGGGGGAGGTTTTAATGGCTGCAACACCAAGTCCTGATTCTTTGCCGGGTCTGGCTGTGCTGGAGCAGACGCCCATCATTATCGAGAAAATCGTATGGTCGGCCAATGACGAACAAATGCACTGGAAGCCGGCGGCGGATCGCTGGTCCATCTGCGAAGTGCTGGCTCATCTGGCGGAGGTGGAAGTGGTCGGCTTCCGCGAGCGCGTTCAGAAGATGATGGAGAAAAACAATCCCATGCTGGAACCCTACGATCAGAATGCGGCGTATGCCTCAGGGAAATACTCAAGCGGCAGGGCTCGCGAACATTTGAAAGTTTTTTGCCACGAACGTGACCGAAGCTTGTCGATGCTTCGGTACGTGCCGGGTCATGCGGTCGCCCGTACCGGACAGCATGGAAAAATCGGCCAGATTTCGATCGGACAATTAATGAATGAATGGGCCTTCCACGATTTGGGCCACATCCGGCAGATTGCCGAACTGTTTCGGTCGAGAGCGTTCTTCCCATCGATCGGGCCTTTTCAGCAGTACTACAACATTAAACCGTAACCGAGGCGGGCTCCCCGACCCAATGGAAACAATAATCAGCAAGAAAATTCTTTCGACTTTCGATCAGCTCGAAAAAGATTCACTCGATCTGCATACGCTGTTTGAATTTGTGGGCGGTAATGCGCCGGCCGCGCGAGAGGCAGTGCTGGATGCCGTTGCCGATCTGGCGGAGAGGGGTTTGCTACGCGAGGAAAGCGCCGATTTTTACGCTCGAACGGAGAGCGGCCGGCTGGCAGTTGCAGATCCTCGCGAAGTTACGATGTACACGCGCGAAGGTTGCCATCTTTGCGACGTTGCGAAAGAAGCCATGACTCCTTTGCTTTCGGAACTCGGAGTGAAACTTCGCGAAGTGGATATCGACGATGATCCTGTTCTATTCGAACGCTATACCGATGACGTGCCGGTCATTTTCATTGGCGGACAGTTATTTGCGCAGCATCGAATCGATCCGGTTCTGCTGCGGAGCCGGTTGGAAGAGATGAAGACTCCGTAACGTGCGAAGAGATTAAAGCGAGCCGTGGTTCGCTTGATCTAGATCTAAAGACTTCGCCGCGGTTAGTGCTTGGTTTCTTCTTCCACTCCGGCGTTTTCGTCTGGGACGTCCCCCGGGCGGCCTTTCACGCGGTCGTACATACTCACTTGGCAGGTGGATCCGATCGCTTCGTTGTAGTAGGTAGCAACTCCGAGCGCGGTTCGCAGTTCTTCGTTGAATTTGCGCAAGTCGACGAGCTGGCTTTTGTGCGCCGGAACTTTTTTCTTGTCATGGGTGAGCAGGAACTTCTGATATCCGGCATCCCAGAGGAGTGCGAACTGGCCTTGCAGCATGATGCAGGGAATTTCGGTCATCTGGAAATTGTCGCCGCCAGTCTTGCGAAGTTCGGCGCCGCAATTGTATTTCTCGATGCGCACGACTCCGCCCGAACTTCGAACGAGGAATCCCTTGGCCGAAAGCGATTCCACCTGGGACTGATTGAATAGTTTGTTGACGTACCACATGCGATCCAGAGTATTGAGTCAGCATGGGTTGTGTAAAGTTAAAAATTGTCAGGGCGCGATTTGGGAAGGGCTTTGCGCCAGGGCTGAACGCATTCTGTTAGACTGCTCGTGAAAATTTGCTGAATATACGCGACCAAGTGCGCATCTAAATTGAGGGTGAGTCGTCTAACAGCTAGGGATTTTGCGGAAAAACGGACCATGAAAGCGGTAAACAAGCAAACCATCTCGTCAGAGACAGTTAGCGGGCATGCTCGAATTGGACAGAGTATACTCGAGCGCATTGGCAACACGCCGCTGATCCGGCTCGAACGCATCGGCGCCGATTTTCCGAACGCTCGGTTCTACGCGAAAGCTGAATGGTTTAATCCCGGAGGTTCAGTAAAAGATCGCGCGGCCTATTCCATGATACGGGAGGGCGAGCGCACGGGCGCTCTCAAACCCGGCAAAATAATTCTGGACGCGACCAGCGGGAATACGGGGATTGCCTACGCGATGGTTGGCGCAGCGCTTGGTTATCGCGTGAAATTGTGCCTTCCGTCGAGCGCTTCGCCGGAACGGAAGCAAATTTTGGCGGCTTATGGCGTAGAGGTTGTTATCACGCCGGGTGAAGAGGGCACGGACGGGGCGATTCGCCGCGTGCGCAAAATTTACGAAGAGGAGCCTGCGAAATATTTTTATCCGGATCAGTACAGCAACGCGGCGAATCCTGCGGCGCATTATTCCGGCACTGCGTTGGAGATTTGGAATCAGACCGGTGGCCAGATTACGCATTTCGTCGCCGGGCTTGGAACTAGCGGAACTTTTGTGGGGACCACGCGGCGCTTGAAAGAGCTGAATCCCGCGATTCGTTGCATCAGCATGCAGCCTGATTCAGGATTCCATGGGCTGGAAGGTTTGAAGCACATGGCGACTGCGATCGTGCCGGCTATATATGACGCCGACCTTGCGGACCAAAATATGGATGCCGGCACCGAAGTTGCACATCGCATGGTGAAGCGACTCGCGCGTGAAGAGGGAATCCTGGCGGGGGTTAGCTCCGGCGCGGCACTGTGGGCTTGTTTTGAAGTGGCACGAAGTTTGCCGAGCGAGCAGTACGCCGAAATCGTGACAGTGTTTCCGGATTCTGGGGAGAAGTATTTGAGCGATCGGTTTTGGAGCGAAGAGTGAGCGGGAGGGCGCTGCGTGTTTCGGAAGCGCTGGTACAGCGAATCCACGCACACGGAGTGGAGACATATCCGCACGAGTGCTGCGGAGCGTTGCTGGGAAAAGATGGTGAAACCGCGCGCGAAGTTGTGGAGCTGCTTCCGTTGGCAAATCGCCGGAACGACTCACCGCGCAATCGCTTTGAAGTAACTCCCGATGATGTTCAAATGGCGGGGAAGAAGGCGAGAGAGTTGAGATTGGAAGTGGTTGGCTGGTACCACTCGCACCCGGATGCTCCGGCGCGCCCCAGCGAATTTGACCGCGAACACGCTTGGCCGTGGTACAGCTACATTATTGTGAGCGTCCAACACCGGGAGCCGCGCGACACGAAATCGTGGCGCCTGCGCGACGATCGCTCAGCCTACGATCCGGAAGCGATTGAATCCGTAGCTCAACCTGCAAGCATCTAATCTGCACGGTTAACAAGGAGATTACAGAATGGCAGTGAAAGTAATTATCCCTACGCCGTTGCGTCCTTATACGGGCAAGAAGGAAAGTGTGGAATTGCAGGCAGCGACGGTGGGAGAAGCGCTGTCGTCTCTGACGACCCTTTTTGCGGACTTGAAAAAGCATCTTTATTCCGACGATGGGCGGCTGCGAAGTTTTGTGAACGTCTATGTGAATGACGAGGATATACGTTATTTGCGTGGAGATCAGACGCCATTGCGCGAGGGAGACATACTCAGCATCGTGCCGTCGATTGCAGGCGGGTCGCGGAATTAAATCAGGAGAGTTCTTCGTGGCAACCAATGCGAAAATGTCGAACTTGCCGCAAGCGGCAAATTCCACTGCGACGCTGTCAAAAGAAGAAATCATGCGCTACAGCCGCCATCTAATCATGCCGGAAGTGGGCATGGACGGGCAGCTGAAGCTGAAGCAAGCGAAAGTCCTTTGTATCGGAACCGGAGGGCTGGGTGCGCCGCTGGGTTTGTATCTTGCGGCTGCCGGAGTGGGCAGAATTGGCCTAGTGGATTTCGATTCGGTTGACCTGACGAATCTCCAACGTCAAATTCTATTCGGCACGGACGACATCGGCCGCCCAAAAATTGAAGCGGCCACGGACCGGCTGCGAGATTTAAATCCAGACATACAGATCGACCGTTTCGAAACTCGTTTGACGAGCGAGAATGCTCTGGAAATCTTGAAGAATTACGACATTGTCGTGGATGGTACGGACAATTTCCCTACTCGCTACCTGGTAAACGATGCGTGCGTGATTCTCGGGAAGCCCAATGTTTACGGCTCTATTTTCCGCTTTGAAGGGCAGATCACGATTTTCGGTGCGCCGGGAGGGCCGTGTTACCGATGTTTGTATCCTGAGCCGCCCCCGCCGGGTCTGGTTCCATCGTGTGCCGAAGGCGGGGTGCTTGGCGTGCTTCCAGGAATCGTGGGAGCGATTCAAGCTGCGGAAACTTTGAAGCTGATCATCGGCAAAGGCGAGCCGCTCATCGGCCGTCTGCTTCTTTTTGATGCGCTGGCCATGCGCTTTCGTGAATTAAAGCTGCGCAAAAGTCCGGAGTGCCCGGCTTGCGGCGAACATCCGACCCTTACAAAACTAATTGATTATGCGGAATTTTGCGGTGTTCGGGGCGAAGAAGCTGTGAGCCCGGCTCAAACTACAGTACCCGAAATTGCTCCGCGCGAACTGAACTCTCGGCTGGGTCGTGGCGACGATCTTTTTATCCTGGACGTGCGCGAACCGCACGAATATCAAATTTGCAATCTTGGCGGGCACTTGATTCCGTTGGGCGAACTTTCCCGGAGAGTGAACGAACTTGATAGCTCGCGCGAAATCGTAGCGCACTGCCGCAGCGGCAAGCGTTCGGCCGAGGCTGTGGAGTTTTTGCGTAGCGCAGGCTTTCGCAAGGTATTGAACCTGAAGGGTGGTATCCTGGCATGGTCTGATGAGGTGGATCCCTCGGTCCCGAAGTACTAGCTGTTCTTTAATTTTGATGGTTACGGCGAACAAATCCAATATAAGAGTTACACGCGTTGCGATCGGAGGACCTGAGTGTCTGATGTTAAAGTGACGGTTGTGAACAATGGCCCGCTGCTAATAGATGGCGAAATCCAGATTGTCGACCAAGAGGGTAAAGCGTACGGCTTGGCGGGACGCACGAAAATCGGGTTGTGCCGGTGCGGGATGTCGGAGCGCAAGCCATTCTGCGACGGGTCGCACAAACGGTCGAATTTCCAGAGTCTGGTTCAGGCGCACGAGCTGCCACCTCCTCAGCCCAAGTAGAGGGTAAGAGCCTAACCTGTCGGTAACATTTTCACCCCTATTTGATTCTCGGGCATATGGACAGCCTCGTCTTTCGCTTCCCAGCTTTCCGTCTAATAAACAGTAAGCTACCTATTTACATATACTTAAATAGTACTAAAACTAGGTCGCGGAACGGAACAGTAGTTGCTGATTCTTTTGCGGGCAGAAGTGCGTTCTTGGGGGTTGTTTTGGGCCGTCCAGATAGAATTTGGGGAGTGGTTCACCGTTTTCGTCTCGTCCTTCTGTGGACGATCGCCGCAGCGTCTTACTTCGCCCTGATTTTGGTTCTTCGGAATTCGTCCTACATAGCCGATCCGCTCCTTGACACCTATCTTGAAATGGCGGGAAGTTTAATTGCGTTCACCTTTGCGGCCAACGCCTTGGTTCGTTTTCGCGGAACTCACGATCGGATATCTCTAATTTTGGCGTTCGGTTTTGTACTGGCGGGCCTGATCGAAGCGGGGACGAGCATGACGTTTTACCGCGGAATGCTCGTCACGGCCACGCCGGGGAATGATATTTCAATCGGCTGGCTCGCCGGACGCACGCTTCTGGGAATCTTATTGCTTGCCGCCCTGGTGGTGGAGCGCCGAATTCCAGTCGCTCGGGAACCCGCCAAAGAGATGGCTGGATCGACGTTGATCGTGGGCGCCGTAGCGTATTTGACCAGCGTTTTTTATTTCATGTTGCCGAATGCTCCAAAGATCCATCCAGGCGCAATGATTCCGCGGCCCTGGGACTTAGTGCCGGCGGCAATTTACATTGCGGCAACGGTTGGATACGCGTGGCGTCTGCGTCGTGGAAATTCTGAATCGTCCCTTGATCGGGCATTATTTTTGGCTGCTGCATTAAACGTGATTTGCCACGTCACCATCAGCCAGTCGCAGCACATGTTCGATGCGGCCTTTACGCTGGCGCATGTGACTATGGACCTGAGCTATGTAGTGGTTCTGGGCGGGACGCTTCTGGATAACGCGCAACTTTTTGATCAGGTAAGCCGTCTCGCTGCATCCGATTCGCTTACAGGACTTGCCAACCACCGGCGTCTTCTGGAAGTTCTGGATAACGAAATTCAGCGCTCTCGACGAACCGGACGGAATTTCGCGGTGCTGTTGTTCGACCTCGACGATTTAAAAAAGATCAATGACAAGTATGGTCATCTTACCGGGAGCCGCGCCATCAAGCGCCTCGGTACGGCGTTGCGGAACGATTGCCGGACAATTGACACGCCTGCGCGTTACGGCGGCGATGAGT
>Ga0206874_1195_pt1 | contig 15295 bp, 16 predicted proteins | sample Alteio_BWOrgCont_12_FD_152629 | JGI IMG/M metagenome (GOLD analysis project Ga0206874, IMG submission 152629) | Enriched cells from forest soil in Barre Woods Harvard Forest LTER site, Petersham, Massachusetts, United States -... | ecosystem: Environmental > Terrestrial > Soil > Temperate forest >...
TCAATTAAGAAAATTATCACCCATAAATAGTGTATTATGAAAAAAGTTACAGGAATAGGCGGCATCTTCTTTAAATGCGATGATCCTAAAGCAATGCAAGACTGGTATGAAAAAAATCTCGGCCTCCCGGTTGAGAGTTATGGCACCATGTTCCAATGGCGCGAAGCTGACGATCCTGAAAAAGAAAGATACACAGTATGGAGTCCTTTCAAGAAGGATACCAATTATTTTGAACCATCGAACAAGGATTTCATGATCAACTATATAGTTGAAAACATGGAAGAAGTAGTAGAACAATTAAAAGCCGGTGGCGTAACCATCCTCGACAACATTGAAACCTACGAGTATGGCAAATTTGTCCATATACTTGATCCTGAAGGGAACAAAATTGAGCTTTTCGAACCGGCTTAAGCAGTCAGTAGTCTTGAGTCTGTAGCCTTAAGTCAAAAAAATTAAACCATTTTGCTTTTGATTACACTGCGATAACACTACCCTTATTATCTTCGCAAACGACTACCGACTCAAGACTAAGGACTATACTTCATGACCCGCAAGCGCTATTTTTTCTTAATACTTATACTTGGTACACTAACGGCGCTTAGTCCGTTTAGTATTGATATGTATTTGCCGGGTTTTCCCGCGATAGCAAAGGATCTGCATACCACTACCGAAGAAGTTGCCCGCTCATTATCAAGTTTTTTCATCGGCCTGGCATTTGGTCAGCTGCTTTATGGCCCGCTGATGGACCGGTTTGGCCGCAAACGACCATTATATTTTGGGTTGATATTGTACATTGTTGTTTCAGTGGGTTGTTTTTCAGCCAAATCAATCGATGTGCTTATTGCCTTACGCGCTGTACAGGCTTTGGGCAGCTGCGCGGCGGGTGTGGCTGCCATGGCTATGGTACGCGATATTTTCCCGGTTAAGGATAACGCAAAAGTATTTGCCCTGCTGATACTGGTGCTTGGCGCTTCGCCCATGATAGCCCCCACCGTTGGCAGTTACCTAACCGCCGCGCTCGGCTGGCAATCGGTATTTATTATGCTGATGAGCATAGCCATACTGATATTAATAGCTGTTATTTTTAGTCTGCCCGAAAGTTATAAACCCGATCCATCGTATTCACTAAAGCCGCTGCCTATCATCAACAGTTTTTTAGGGGTGATAAAAGTGCCGCAGTTTTATACCTATGCCATTGCTACCTCGCTGGCTTTTGCCGGTTTATTTGCCTATGTAGCGGCATCGCCTGCAATATTTATGGAGTTTTTCCATGTAAGCGGCAAAACTTATGGATGGATATTCGCTTTCCTTTCCATAGGTTTTGTAGGCTCAAGCCAGCTGAACAGCGTGTTATTGCGCTATTTCCGCAGCGAGCGCATAGTAATAGTGGCTTTAAGCTGGCAGGCGGCGATAGCGATAATATTCCTGGCCGGGTCATATTACAACTGGTTTGGGCTATACGGCACCCTTGCCATGATATTTTTAATATTATGCGGCATAGGCATCACCAATCCCAATGCATCGGCATTATCGCTGGCCCCATTCTCTAAAAACGCGGGAACGGCATCATCCTTAATGGGCACCATGCAATTGGGTATAGGCGCGTTATCAAGTTTTAGTGTGAGTTTATTCAAGCTCACCTCTACTTTGCCTTTAGCGGGTTTAATGATGGCATCATCAGTTATCGCTTTGATTTTGCTGCTGATAGGGCGAAGGAATATTGTGAATGAAGTTGAGGTTGATAAGAGTGCCTCAACAGCTATTGGGCATTAATTTATTCTAAACTTTGTCATCCTGAGCGACAGCGAAGGATCTTCTGAGATTGACATGTAGGCGATATGCATGGCGTAGAAGATGCTTCCTTCGTCAGCATGACAAAAAAACTTATCCCAGTACTTCATCAATTATCCCAAACTCTTTGGCTTCGTCTGCTATCATCCAGTAATCGCGGTCGCAAACATCGTGTACCTTCTGGTAGTCCTGGCCGCTATGTTTGGAAATAATATCATACAACTCCTTTTTTACTTTCAATACCTGCAAGGCTGTTATTTCAATATCTGATGCCTGCCCTTGTACGCCACCCAACGGCTGGTGCAGCATTACCCGCGAATGACTGAGTGCCGCCCGTTTACCCGCCGCACCGCCGCACAGCAATATCGCTCCGAACGATAGCGCCATCCCCGTACAAATAGTAGCCACATCGGGGCTGATGAGCTGCATGGTATCATAAATACCAAAGCCGGCATAAACCTCGCCGCCGGGCGAGTTGATGTACATTTGTATATCCTTTTTAGCATCGGTTGATTGCAGGAACAGCAGCTGCGCCTGTACAATATTGGCAATATTGGCTTCAACGGGCGCGCCTAAAAAGATGATCCTGTCCATCATCAGCCTTGAGAATACATCCATCTGGGCTACGCGCAGTTCGCGTTCCTCGGTAATATAGGGCGTCATGGCCGTAGGGAGAGCGCTTCGTTCAACCTGCGCTATATAGTTATCTATCCTTTCGGTTTTTACATGGCAATGCCCGGCCGCGAATTTGCGGAACTCATTTTTGTCGATATTCATAAAATTTTAGCTTATGGTTTTTTAAATAGCCGCCTTATTTTTTGGCGGAAGCTGATGTGTTCACTTGCCGTGAATAATTTTTGATGTACGGCCTCAATTTCATTTTTCAGTTGCGCGCGACCATAATTATTGATGATGGCGTAGGTTTTCTTCTGCCACAAAACTTTATCGTGCAAAGCAGGGTCGAGTATCAATTGCGCCTCGAATAGCAAGGCATCACCTGTATTGGCTTTGCCTGACAAGTGTAGTTCTATCTGCCGGGTTTCATTCCACAAAGTCTTCATATTGTAATGCTTTTTGTTTAATGGTTTCCCTCACTTTTTCAAGGCACTTGTATTTTTGCACGGTGGCCGAGCGTACGCCCGAAAATCCGAATGTTTCTGCTATTTCATTAAGTGGTGCTTCATCGTAATAAAAACTTTTCAGCAATTCCATGCATTTGCTCCCTGCCTTTGTTAAAAAATGCAATAAGCGATGGGTGGATAATTTTTCTTCATTTGCTATCGGCATGTCCACCCCATCCAAAGAAATAGCATGCTTATCATTACTGTATTTCCTAAGCCATAAATGTTTAGCTATCCCCACAAGGTAGGCCCTTTCGTCTATATCACCATTCAAAGCCTGCTGCACTGTTTTCTCATAATAAATAACCAGCGCGTCATGAAATACATCTTTGGCCTCATCAAACGACCCACCCCTCCGGCTGATATATTTAGCCACAACAGGGAACGTCTTTTTATACAGGCGGGTAAAAAACTCTTCGCGGTTATGGATGAAATGCATAATTACGTTTTTATTATATGTGCAATTTAATATGAAAATATCACCATTTATTTATGTTTTTTTAATGTTTTTAGCAAAAACAATGGGGTAATATAGATTAACGCGGAATATAAAGCATTGTATATGCGATAGTTTGGATTTTTGTGGAATAGTTGTAACCTTGGATATATTTCTTGCATCTCAATTATAATTAGCCTTTGATCATGAAACGAATTATTATTTTGCTCGTCTGCTCATTTTTATCTGTTACAGGATACTCCCAGTCCTTTGATCGTGCAAAACTGGATAGCTTGTTCGATAACCTACAGAACCATAACCTGGCCATAGGTGGCGTTGCTATATCTTTCGATAACAAAGTTGTTTATCAGCGTTCATTCGGAAAAGACCAGGTGCTGCAAACAGAATACCGGATAGGTTCAATTTCAAAAATGTTTACAGCGGTTCTTACTTATCAGCTGATAGATGAAAAGAAACTATCACTACATGAAAAATTAAGTAATTATTTTCCCGACCTGCCAAACGCGGAGAGAATAACCATTGCAGAATTGCTGGGGCACAGGAGCGGCCTGGCCAATTTTACAAATAACACAAACTATGATGAATGGAAGGATCAACCAAAAACCCACGAACAGCTATTGCTGATGATAAAAAACCAGAAACCTGATTTTGAGCCCAATGCCAAAGCCGATTATAATAATTCAAATTATTTATTGCTGAGCTACATCCTTGAAAAAATTTATCATAAGCCTTATAAGGAAATAGTTAACGAAAGGGTAATTAAAAGGCTTAAACTTAATAACACTTATTATGGCGTTAAACCCGGCTTTCAGCCCGGCGAGGCTATTTCGTACCATTATATAAACAGCGAATGGAAACAAGACAAAGCTGCCTACCTTGATAATTTCAGTGGCGCAGGGGCTATAATTTCCACACCGCCGAATATGTTAAAATTTATAAATGCGCTGTTTGAAGGACGGTTGATCAGCAAATCAAGCCTTGACACCATGAAAACCATGAGGGACGGTTACGGCAAAGGCATGTTTCCTTATGGCGACGAAAATCATGATGGGTTTGGGCACAATGGTAAAACGGAAGGTTTCGGCGCTTCGCTGCAATATTACCCTGAAAATAAACTGGCTATTGCTTATTGTACCAACGGCGAGGTTTACCCTAAAGCCCAAATACTTGATGATATTTTCAAAATATGTTTTAACCTGCCTTGTACGTTGCCTTCTTTCCAACCAGTTCCCATAGCAGCATTAACCCTTGATACTTATATTGGCAGTTACAGTTCTGATGATGGCAATATGCAGGTGTCGGTAACAAGCGATAAGGGCCAATTGGTACTGACCACCAAGGGGCACCCATTCACCCTGGTAACATTATCAGATCATGAGTTCTGGAGTATGGCATTTGGTTTTTTCTTCGAATTTGAAAACTACGGCAAACAACTGCTCATAAAAGATGTGGACGATGTTTATATGTTGCATAAAAAATAAGCCTCACCTGAAAATATTGGTTTTTTTTAATATAACTAAGTTTCAATTTCGGACACAGCACTGTATCATAAGCGTACACTGCTTATTATTTTCAATGAATTAATTATCTGATTTTAAGTTAGTTAACATTCAGGCATTTTATTGGCAGTTATTCTAAAACAATAGAGTAAGAACCATAGTACACAATCGATATAATACCAATTTCTCAGCATCATGATCAAAAACTACTTTAAAATTGCCTTCCGCGGCTTTTGGAAACATAAGCTTTTCACGTTGATCAACATTGTCGGTTTGTCTATCGGCATTACTGCTTCGGTAGCTATTTATCTTATTGTGCATTATGATCTTACGTTCGATAAATTCCACCGCGACAGCGACCGTATATACCGTGTGGTAAGCAACTTTACGTTCCAGGGCGAACCCGGCTATAACGGTGGCGTTTGCGCCCCTCTGGCACCAGCTATCAAAGCCCAGGCTACGGGTGTTCAATTCACGGCCCGCACTTATACCATATCGCCCGATGTGTTTATCGCCCATCCGGGGAGCAAAAATCCTCCAACAAGATTTAAGGCCCAGGACAGGGTAACATTTGCGGACCAGCAATATTTTCAAATATTTGATTATGTATGGCTGGCAGGTTCATCAACGCATGCGTTGGATGCGCCATACCATGTGGTAATAACTTCGGACAGGGCTAAGCTTTATTTCCCCAATTTGCCATACGACCAAATAATAGGTAAAATAATTACCTATGATACCCTTAAAACAACCGTTAGCGGTATTGTGGAAACTATTAAGCAAAATACCGACCTTTCATTTCATGATTTTATCTCTTTTACTACAGTTACCGCTAATAAAGGCGTAGGCGACCAGATACAACTGGATCAATGGGACAGTACAAATTCAGCATTCGATGCTTTTATAAAGTTATTCCCAAACTCATCTTCTGCAAAGGTTCAAAAGCAATTGAATGCTATTTTAGCTAAGAATGATCCGCCAAAGGCTGAAAATAAAGGAAGCACCCATAGCTTCGCTTTACAAAAATTAGATGATATTCATTTTGATGAAAGGTATGGCGCTTTTGACTTTGGCTCAACAGCAAGTAAAACAACGCTTTACAGACTGTTGGTAATCGCCGGCTTCCTTTTACTGCTGGGTTGCATAAACTTTGTAAACCTGACTACAGCCCAGGCTACGCAAAGGGCAAAAGAAATTGGCATACGTAAAACCATGGGCAGTACCCGCAAACAGTTGGTTGTACAGTTTTTAAGCGAAACGTTTTTAATTACTTTATTTGCTGTAATAATTTCGGTAGTGCTAACACCACTTGTATTAAAACTATTCGCTGATTTCATCTCTCCTAATATTAAGGCCGATTTTATTCATCAGCCCGATATTTTATTATTCCTGTTAGGATTAACAGTTGTGGTAAGCTTGCTTTCGGGCTTTTATCCGGCAATTATGCTATCGGGCTACAAACCGGTTACAGTGCTTAAGAACCAGGCGCAAAGCAACAGCAGCAAAACAAGGAACGCGTGGCTGCGCAAATCATTAACAGTTTCGCAATTCATCATCGCGCAGTTTTTTATAATGGCCACCGTGCTGGTTAGTAAGCAAGTTTATTATGCCCTGCATAAAGACCTTGGCTTTAAAAAGGATGCCATTATTGTGTCGGATAGCCCCTGGAAAAATCGCACAGACAGCAAAAACCAGGTATTGTTAGATAAATTCCGGGCTATCCCGCAAATTGCTATGGTAAGTATTGGTAATGCCGCGCCATCATCGGGTAGTACCCATAGTACTATAGCCCTTTATAAAGATGGCAAGAAAGAGATCAAAACAGAGGTGGAGATAAAGTCAGGCGACGAAAATTACATTAAACTATACCATATAAAACTACTTGCCGGCAGGAATATACAACCCACAGATACCGGAAGAAATTTGATCATTAACACCACATATGCCAAAGTATTAGGTTTTAACACACCCGCTAATGCCGTTGGTAAAACAATTGCACAATTTAACGGCGACAAACCGGTAACTATAATAGGTGTTTGCGGCGATTTTGCCGAACGGTCATTACGTTCGGCTGTAAACCCGCTGGTTATCCAGTACGCAAAAGATCAATACCAAAAAGGCATGTTCAGCATCGCGTTACACCCCGAAACTGCCGGCGGTAATGAATGGAAAACTGCTATTGCAAGCATGGGAAAAGCATGGAAGCAGGTTTACCCGGATGATGACTTTGATTATCATTTTTATGATGAAACCATTGCCCAGTTTTACAATACCGAACAGCATACCTCAACCCTGTTAACATGGGCCACCGGTTTATCTATATTTATCAGTTGCCTGGGCCTGTTAGGATTAGCAATTTATACCACTGGCCAGCGTACCAAAGAAATTGGCGTACGTAAAGTATTGGGGGCATCCGTTGCGCAAATAGTAACTTTATTATCAACTGAACTTATAATGCTTATTTTACTGGCCTTTGTTATAGTAACACCATTAGCCTGGTGGGCCATGAACAAATGGATGGAAAGTTATGCCGATCGTACCACAATAAGCTGGTGGATATTTGCTGCAAGCGGTGCCGGGATGTTATTGGCTGCGGTATGTACATCAAGTTTTCAAACAGTAAAAGCTGCGATCGCCAACCCGGTTAAGAGCCTTCGCTCAGAATGAGCTATGGCTACACTGTTTATATAATTTAACTCGTTTATTTATTAATCAACTGATAATCAATACATTAATAAAATATAGTTTGAAATTGTGTTAACTTATGTTAACCCTATAATTTGAGTAATGCACCATAAATGCCTTTTTGGGGCTATTAAATTCTCCGAAGGAGTCCTTACGGACAAGAGGGGAATCGCGCAACTCGATTGCTCTTACAGGCATTATTCCTTCACCGCGGTAACCCTTGTACCGTGCTCGCCTAAAGTTTCAAACACGATATTTTTATCATCAATTTTAGATACGTAAAAAGGGAAGGTCCGTTTGCCGCCGGGTATATCTTCGGTATAATTTATATTTTGATGGCTGATGGTAAATACGCCTTTTGACAATATCTGTCCGCCCCAGGTAATGATAAGGCTATCTTTTGGGGTGATACGAACAGATGGTGATGCTTCCTGCAATGCTTCGCGGCCTACACTATCGGGCGGGGTTTCGTTGGGGTTTTCAACCTTAATGTATTTCCAGGTGCCGTAAAGGCTTTCGGGCTTTAAATTGGGTTTGCAGGCGCTTAGTATAAATAGTAATAATATTGCAGGCAGGTATTTCATCATGCTAATTTATAAAAATAGCCCTATAGTTTAAGCGCCCTTTTTAGCGGCTTTTCTTGTGCGGTCCTCGGCTTTTTTTACTTCATCCTTTTCGCTGATGGGCGGTTCTGTTTTTAGCTCGGGGACGGGTTTACTGTGGGCGATATTTTTTTGGGGTGCGGGTTTGATCTTCATGGCCGTGGAGAGATTGATGTACAGGTTTAACAAGGTGTTGAATTAAATGTTTTTTTGCAGGGGCGATGCAATCGTAGGACCATGTTAAGCACTCGTTACAAACGAGCGCAAGTAATAAGATTAAATAGGATATACGGATTCGTTATTTGTTAATTAAAGTTAAATACTATAACCTGTAACGGCATTTATTTATTTTTATACATGCCTAAATACTGCTACGCGCTGTTACTGCTTTGGTCTATCCCGTTTTTTGCTTGCGGCCAAACCACGGTTAAGGGGCGGGTATTTGAATATAAAACCCGCATAAGCCTGCGCGATGTACAGGTACAAAATTTAACCACCAAACAAAACGCCTTTACCGATGAAAAGGGCCATTTTACCATCGCAGCCAAAACAGGCGACAAGTTAGTATTCAAAGGTTTTGCTTATGATCCCGACACCGTTTTAGTAACTGATCTGCATGAGCAAGAAATATTCCTGGTGCCGCACATGAATGTTTTAAACGAGGTAAAGATCAATACCGTTACCACAAAAAACTTAAATACGTATTACGACCCGGAATTTCATGGGCAGACCATGATCTATCAGCGCGATTCAAAGGGGTATGAAAAAGGCGGCATCATCCTTAGGCTATGGTGGTGGAAAAAAGATGAACACAAAAGGGCACGCCTTGAAGAAGAGCTGAAAGAACAGCGGGAACAGGACGAGCTTAACAAAGTATTTGTGCCCGCAACTGTTGGCAAATACGTACCATTGAAGGGTAAGGACATGGACGATTTTATAACCTTATATATGCCCGATATAAAAGTATATTATCACGCCGAATTTAATTTGGCGGCTTATTTGAATGATTGCTACGCCAAATACCTGAAACTGCCCGAGGAAAAACGCCACCCGCAAAAACTGGAAGATAAGCCGTAGAAATGATTAGAGACGCAAGGTATTGCGTCTCTACAATTGATTATTTACCGTTTTTCAAGCTATCAGCTTTAGCTTTATCGCGTTTTTTAAAGTAACCGCGCAGCAGGAAGTTGTGCTGGGCCGCTTCAAGGTCTTCATTCAGTTTTATAGTGCTGGCCTGCAGGTTATCAATAGTGGTTCTTACCTGAGCGGCTTTTTTGGGGTCGTTTATCAATACGTTCAGCACATTATCGGTACTGTTTAGCTTACCACTCACCTTTGCTAAATTATCGGTGATGGTGTTGGCATTATCGGCCGCGCTCTTTAACTGTGTAACTGCTGCTGCTATTTTACTGAAAGTGGCGGTATCGGTAAATAGCTTATCGGCAAAGCCGCCTTTGGTGCCCAATTTATTGCTGAATTTATTAAGATTGGTTGCCATAACAGCGGCACTTGCCGTAGCGGTCTCTAAGTTCCGCATCGATGCTTTTAGCTGCACGGCCATGGTGCTATCGGCCATTAATGTGCCCACTGTACCTTTACCTTGTAATATTTTATGGCTCAATAATTTAAAGTCGCCGGTTATTGCCAGCAGGTTCTCGTTATTTTGCTGCAGGGTTTTTAGCATATCATCCGTTGAGGTCAGTTTGGCCGCCTGTAGCACGTCTTTATCCTGTATGATGGGTGCCTGCGGGCTGCCGCCATCAATTACGATGATCTTATTGCCTATAAGGCCGTCGGAACCAATGTGTACCTGGGCATTGCGGTGTATATATTGCCTTGAGTTTTCGTCTACGCTCATTTTTACCTCAACCTGGTGTGGGCCCGAAAAGTGCATATCGCTTATAGTGCCTACTTTAACACCCGAGAACCAAACATTATTGCCTTTTTTTAAGCCGGCAACATCGTCAAAAACCGCGGTAATGTGGATGCTTTTTGCAAAGCTTTTCGATTGGCCGCCTAATACAAATACGCCCAAAATGAATATGACTAACCCAACAGCTAAAAATATCCCAACTGTTATCGCGCGCCTGTTTTCTGCTAAATCCATAATGTTATGGTAAATATCTATTTAATAAAATTATAATCAAAAAATGGTTTTATCCTATCGTTATTCGTATCAAAAACATGCTCAAAGCTACCTTCACGCTGAAATCTTCCGTCGAGCAGCATGGCTATCCTGTCGCCTGTTTGCTTGGCACAGGTAAGGTCGTGCGTTATAATGATAGATGATGTATTGTACCGCTGCTGCACCTCGTTTATCAACGCGTTTATCTCAATGCAGGTAATGGGGTCGAGCCCGGCGGTTGGTTCATCATACAGCATTATTTCGGGGTTCAATATTAACGTACGGGCTATTCCGATACGTTTGCGCTGACCGCCTGAAAGCTCGGCCGGCATTTGGTTTATGGTATGCGATAAACCCACGGCCTCTAAAACCGATTCAACCGACGTATCTATCTCCTTGCGTGTTATGCCCTTACGGTTACGAACCAGCGGAAACTCCAGGTTTTTGCGCACTGTCATGCTATCATACAAAGCGCTGTTCTGAAATGAAAAGCCTATGCGTATACGTAAGGCCTGCAAATCGCGGTTATTCAGCTTTTCAATATCCTGGCCTAAAACTTCTACCTTACCACTGTCGGCATTTAACAGGCCCGATATAATTTTTATCAGCACCGATTTACCCGTACCCGAACGGCCAAGCACCACCAGATTTTCGCCCTGGTAAAGCTCCAGGTCGATTCCCTGTAATACTTTATAGTCGTCAAAGGCCTTCCTGAGCCCGTGAACGCGTATAACTGCATTTTTATAATCGATGGGTGCCTTTTGCTTTTCCATTTGTTTACCTGAACCAGCTTGTTATTTGCACAATGGTAATTTCTTCAATAAATATTAAAAACATGGCCGTAACCACAGCGCCATTGGCGGCTTTACCCACACCTTCGGTGCCTTTGTTCGAATAATAACCCTGGTAACAACCTACAATACCTATGGTAAAACCAAATACGATGGATTTAATTAACGATGCCTCGAAATCAATAAAGGTAAGCGGATCAAATACCTGGCCCATGAAGCTGCGGTAGCTGGTACCTTCATTCACATATACGTTTAAAAAACCGCCTATCAATGCTATAAAACCTGTATAAGTTGCTAAAATTGGTATGGTAAGCGTGGTAGCCAGCACCCTGGTACAAACCAAATATTTAAATGGATTGGTACCTGATACCTCCATGGCGTCAATCTGCTCGGTTACCCGCATGGAACCTAACTCGGCCCCTATGCTTGAGCCTACCTTACCCGCGGCAATAAGCGCGGTTACCAGCGGCGCCAGCGCCCGCATTATGGCTATTGATACCAGCGACGGCAACCACGATGTGGCCCCAAATGCTTCAAGGGAAGGGCGCGATTGCTTGGTAAATATCAAGCCCACTATAAAACCGGTTAGGGTGATGAGTGTGAACGAACGTACACCTACTTCATAACACTGCCTTACAATTTCCTTAAATTCATAGGGGGGCATAAATGCCTCTTTAAAAAACCGCAGAATGAATTGGTTTATCCTGTAAAGACTGACGAAAAAGTCCATCAGGCTTTTTTTAAAACCCGCTATACGTTTGTGGCGTACGGGTGGTTGTGTTTCAGGTGTGGTGTCTAATGAATCCATTAATTGCGACAAAGGTATTAATCTGCGGTTAAACTCATGGTAATCCTACAAAAAATTTACCTGTTTTGTTTGCCCCCTGTGTGTTTCCGACTAAAAATGATATTAATATTATAGTATAATAACAATTAAATAATTTGATGTGATATTTAATGCAGCAACCTATAAAAATTAAAACCATTAACCGTAAATTTCCTTTATTATCATATAAAAACCACCGTTATGAACTTGTATCAGCAAAAATGGATCGACCTGTTAAACAGGGCGCATATACAGGGATGGAAAATAAGCCCGCAAGGTGATGATATATTTATTGAGATGCCGCATGTTACCGATATAAAACTGATACGCGATAACATCCCCTCAACCCTGGCGGCTATGTCGCTGGATATACCCGAGGCAAAGCACCGGCTGAAATTTCTATTCCACAATGGTTTTGAGCAGTTTGATTATTTGCTGAATCCGAGTGAGAAGGATTTGGATGAAGAGTAGTGGGGAATTTAGGATGTCGGATATTCGATTTCGGATTTAGGTGGATAATTACAGTTTGGCCTTGGTTGATAGGATCACCACGCAGGTACCCATCAACGCTATAAACACGAACGATGCCCGCAAGGTTGCTAAACCAGCGATAAACCCGATGATAGGCGGACCAAACAAAAACCCGATAAACCCGATGGTTGATACCGCTGCCAGCGCCACGCCCGGCTGCATGGTTTTTGATCTGCCTGCCGCGCTGTATACCATTGGCACTACCGACGATACGCCCGCACCTACCAGCAGGAAACCCGCCATAGCTGTATAAAAATAAGGGAAGATAACCGCTATAAGCAAACCGGTAACGGTTAACGAACCGCTTACCTGTAAAATGCGCTTCAGTCCGTAACGCTTAGCGAACCAGTCGGCTATGAAACGACCGCCGGCCATGGTACACATAAAGGCGGTAAAGCCCGCGCCGATTAAAGCGGTTGGCGCGGTTACCACTTTTTTAAAGTAGATAACGCTCCAGTCGAACATGGCGCCTTCGCATATCATGGAACACATGGCGATGATGCCCAGTTTTATGAGCGAGCTATCCGGCATTACGAATACCGGGCCACCACCAGTCACCTTATCGTTTTTAAGGTACCGTGCGGCTATTATTATCATTACCACGATAAATGAGCTAATGAACAAAAAATGATGGAACGGCGTAATGTTATGGGCTATCATGAACGTGCCTATCCCCGCCCCGGTAAAACCCGCCAGGCTCCACAAACCGTGGAAGGATGCCATGATAGGTCTTTCATACAATACCTCGGCGGCTACAGCCTGCGTATTTACCGATATATTTACCGCGTTGCTCGAAAACCCGAAACAAACCAAACAGGCTATCAGTTGCACTATATTTTGCGCCAGGCTAAGGCCAATAAGCGCAACGCCGTAGGCTATTAATGAGGCGATAAGTAATTTGCGGCTACCAATAATGGTAATTATCCACCCCGAGAACGGCAGCGAACACATCAACCCAACAGGCAGCGAGAAAAGCACCGCTCCCAACCCTGCATCCGACAAATGCAGCGTTTGCTGAACCGTAACAATACGCGACGCCCAACTGGCAAAGCACAACCCAGCCAAAAAGAACATGATACCCACCGTGGCCCTTAAAGCCAGCCGGGTGTTGGGGTATGTATTGCTGATAGTTGCCTCTGTCATTCTATTTTACACTTAGTGTTATAATTACACTAAGCTGGATTTATACAAAGGTATGGATTTATATTTTATTGGGTTGTTGATGGAATGTCAGAAGGCTGGGGACAGGTGTCTCATAATTTGAAATGAGACGGGTGAGACACTTGGATTTTATCGCGTAAAAACAGGTCAAAATCAGTTAAAATATGTGGTTTTTGGATCAAAAAACACCAAAAAAGGACTGTTTTATGGGCTTATTTTGGTCTAAAAAGGATTAAAAACGCTTCTTTTTTAGCAAAAAAGATGTAAAAATCGCTCATTTATGGCATAAAAAAGCTGTTTGTGGCAGCTTATATGGAGGGAGTATCTCATGGCTATTTCACCTTTTTAATTTATTTATGGCGCAAGTCTTGTGCATTGGAAAAGAGCAGCGGGTGACTTGTGCCCGGGATCTAACAAAGCACAAGTCTGCCAACACACAATCAGCCCACAAGACTTGCGCTATTGGGGGATTAAGATTACAATTTAGATAAATCAATTTGGTGTATCCCGTTTACCTTATCAGTTACGGAGAATACCAATTTGTTCTTTGAGTAAAAGTTATATACTATGTCTTTATATAACTGTTCATATTTGCTACTTTGAGAGCTTTCGACTTTTAATGCTATTTCAAATAAATTACTATTTTTTTCAAACACAGTTGAAAAAGTTGTATAGGCCTTGTTTTTTATAGTAGTATGAAACTCACTGTCAAATGTTTCCTTATTATTATAAATCATTTTAAATGTTGTATAATCATTGAACTTCTCAAGGGTATCTTTCTTTAATTCTAAATACATCTCCCGTAGATATTTATTAGCAGTAAGTCCTGTTGAATTTATATTATATTTTAAAATTACTATATATGATTGCGGATCTAAAATAGATGTGTTTGCCATAAAAAAAGACTTTTTTTGATCAACAAACTTCCAATTGGAAGGTATACAAATCTTCTCTTCTTCTACATTATAACAATGCCATTCTTTGGGTGGTAATGGTTTCCCTTGTTTTATAACGTAATCAACTACTGTATCATTCCGATAAGTATAGGTTGTGTTTGTTGAACATGAAAACAGGCAACAAATTGGTATAAAGAGTAAAAAAAACAACTTATTCAATGTGTTTTATTGATTAATAGTTAGTATATTATTTCCTTTCTCAATCATGCAAAACAAACCCCGTAATCCCCGGCACACTAACCGTCCCACCGCTCACCGTCCTAATCCCCGCTTCATCGATCTTATCCCCATCCCCAACCACAGTCCAATTTCCCGGTGGTATTAAAACAGTTTTAGCATCCTTGCTGCTATTCAGCAGCACTATTATTCTATGCCATTTATCGCCGCCCGCATTATCAATTAATTGATAGGCGATCACCGAAGGATCGGGCACATCCATAAAACCTAAATGGTCCCGTATCTGCCCGGCCGATGTAAGCCGGAACGCAGGGTGATCCTTACGCAGCGCCACCAACCCCTTGTAATAATTAAACACATCCAGGTATTTGGTTTTGCGGCTCCAGTCTATCTCATTTATCGCGTCGGGCGAGTTAAACGAGTTGGCGACACCCTGCTTGGTACGCTCCATTTCAACGCCCGAATGTAAAAAAGCTACCCCCTGCGAGGTAAGCACAATCATATTGGCCAGCTTGTCCATTTTCACCAGTTCTGCTTCAGTGGCATCGGGATTGGATATTTTCAGCCTGTCGA
>Ga0206874_1196_pt1 | contig 15295 bp, 13 predicted proteins | sample Alteio_BWOrgCont_12_FD_152629 | JGI IMG/M metagenome (GOLD analysis project Ga0206874, IMG submission 152629) | Enriched cells from forest soil in Barre Woods Harvard Forest LTER site, Petersham, Massachusetts, United States -... | ecosystem: Environmental > Terrestrial > Soil > Temperate forest >...
TCACCGAGGCTTCGCGCAAGATCTACCACGCCGAAATCGACCTGCCCGTAAAAGCCGGCCCGGCCACCTTCATCACGCCGGAGTGGATTCCCGGCAACCATCGCCCTACAGGTCCTGTCGATGACATCACCGGAGTCGTCTTCTCCGCCAACGGCAAAACCATTCCCTGGCGCCGTGACGACGAAAACCTGTACGAGTTCCACGTAGACGTACCCCCTGGCACCACCACGCTGCACGCCCATCTCGATTGCATCGTGCTCGCGCGCGCCAGCGACAAAATCGCTGTGCTTGAGTGGGAAAAACTTCTGCTCTATCCAGCGCACAAACCGGTCAAAGAAATCCCAATCCAGCCCAGCGTCACAGTGCCCGCCGGCTGGGGAATCGGCACAGCGCTCAAGCCTGTTGACGCATCCTTCGACCCCAACAAAAAAGTTGGAGGCACAACTCAGTTCGAGCCCACCAACGTCGAGCAGCTTGAGGATTCGCCCATCATCGCCGGTGAATACTTCCACGAGTTCCCGCTTGCTTCTGATGTCTCGCCCAAGCACTTCATCGATGTTGTCTCAGACGAGCCTGAAGATTCCAACCTTCGCCCAGAACTGCTCTCCGAGATCTCCAACCTCGTTCGCGAAGCGCAGGCCGCATACGCCTCACACCATTACAACTGGTACCACTTCCTGCTCACGCTCAGTGACGTTGCTGGTGGAGAAGGCCTCGAGCACGGCCAATCATCAGACAACGGCGTTGGCGAGAAGGGTTTCGCGCGCCCAGGACTGAACGCAGACCTGCTCTCGCACGAATTCACCCACTCGTGGAACGGCAAGTATCGCCGCCCCGCAACTCTCTACCAGGACGACTTCGCCAAGATGCAGCAAGGCGAGTTGCTGTGGGTCTACGAAGGCATGACCCAATACATGGGCAACGTGCTCGCCGCTCGCTCCGGCCTCGAAACGCAGACGCAGTACCGCGATCGTCTTGCCGCGTCGTTCGCCTCACTCGACCAGAAGCCAGGTCGCTGGTGGCGCTCAACCGACGACACAGCGATCGCCGCCAGCATTCTGCGCGGCGGAAATCCTGCATGGGCGAACTGGAAGCGTGGCCAGGATTACTACCAGGAAGGCGAGCTGCTGTGGCTCGATGCTGACACCAAGATTCGCGAGCTCACCAACGACCAGAAGTCGCTCACGGACTTCTTCCACATCTTCCTTGCCAAGGGTGGTAACACCGGTCCGCTCATCGTGCCCTACAACCGCCAGGAACTCATCGACGACCTGAACCAGGTTGCTAAGTACGACTGGACGGCATTCCTCCACGACCGCGTGGACCTGATCAACGAACATGCTGACATGGATGGCATCACGCGCGGCGGCTACAAGGTCATCTATCAGGACCACCTCAGCCAAACCGATCGCGCGGCGGCCGCTGCAGGCGCCGGTGGACGCGGCTTCGGTCCCAACGTCTGGTACTCACTCGGACTTCGCGTTGGCAGTGATGGCAACATCATTGATGTGCGCTGGGGCAGCCCGGCTGACAAAGCCAGGCTCGCGCCCGGACAAAAACTGATTGCCGTCAATGGCCGCATCTTTGGCGCCGATGAATTGCATGACGCCATTGTGGCCGCCAAGGGTAGCAGCGAACCCATCCACTTCGTTATGCAGACGGAAAGCTACGTGAAGACTGTCGACGTCGATTACCACGAGGGAGAGCGCTTCCCCGTGATGGTCCGCGTCGACGGCGCCAAGGACTACCTCGACGAGATAACCACGCCGCTGACCGACGCCGTGCGCAACGACCCTGCGTGGAAGAAACAGCACATGCTCGATACCATGCCCTCAGGTATGCCACCGGCACCACGCGTCGTTTCAGAACCACAGGATTAGCGAACAGGAGCTTGTCATGCTGAAGTCGATCTTCGTGGCAGTTGCTCTGGCAACCGCTGCATGCGCCGCTGCGCAAACTCCCACGCCTCATTACACCGGCGTCCCGAGAGATTACATCGCACATGACTTCCACTTCAGCTCCGGCGAATCCATTCCCACTCTCAAGCTGCACTACCTTACGCTTGGGACGCCGCACCACAACGCGGCTGGTCACGTAGACAACGCCGTACTCGTGCTCCACGGCACAGGCGGCGACGCGCATTCGTTATTCAATCCGGTCTTCTCTGGACCTCTTTTCGGCCCTGGAGAACCGCTCGATATTACAAAATATTTCCTCATCTTTCCTGACGACATTGGCCACGGTGAATCTTCCAAACCTTCAGATGGCCTGCACATGAAGTTCCCTCACTACGACTATGACGACATGGTGCGCTCACAGCACCTGATGCTGCTCGAAGGTCTGAACGTCGATCATCTCCGTCTCGTCATCGGCACATCCATGGGATGCATGCAGAGCTTTGTCTGGGGAGAAACTTACCCTGATTTTGCAGACGCGCTGATGCCGCTGGCCTGCAATGCCGTTCCTCTTGCCGGGCGCAATCGCATGATGCGCTACATGGCCATCGAAAATATCGAACGCGACCCGGCCTGGAAGAACGGCGAATACACCACCGAGCCCACTGAGGGTGTTCGCACAGCAGCGGAGATGATCTTGATTATGGGACTGGCGCCCCTGCAGTCACAGAAAAACTTTCCCACACCCGAAGCCGCTGAAAAAAATGTTGATTCGTATCTCGATCATGCCGTGAAAGTTGACGACGCCAACGACATGATCTATTACCTCGACGCCTCGCGCGACTACGATCCGAGCAAGAACCTGGGAAAGATCACCGCGCCGATGATGTGGGTGAATTCAGCGGACGACTTCGTCAATCCACCCGAACTCGGTCTCGCCCAGCAGCAGGTGAAGCAGATACCGCACGGGAAGTTCGTTCTGCTGCCCATCACAGACGATACGCGCGGCCACGGAACTCATACCATCGCCAAAATCTGGAAGGATTATCTCGTCGAGCTGCTCAAGGAATCTGAACCGAAGCCTTAAGCGCCGAGCTCCGTTGCTGCCTCGGCAACCAGCTCCCGCACTTCCTGAGGAGCCGCTTCGCCGGTGAGCAGCGGCCCCATCGCCCGCCCGACCAGCAACAGCACAGGCGCTGGCCCACACTCCAACTTGCCGAACCCGTCCAGCCTGCTCGCAGCTATGCTTTGCCGCGAAGTTGCCGCGCGAGAGACCGCGCAGCACGGCATGTCTTTCGCCACTCCCGCTGCGGCAAGTTCGCACGCGATTCGTGACAGATCGCGTCCCGGCATGTAGACCACCAGCGTTGCGTCTTCCGGCAACGGCCCGCTCCATATTGGTGTCGCATCTTTGCTCATCGCATGATGTCCCGTGCAGAAGATCAGCTTCGATGCACTCTTACGATCGGTGAGCGGCAAACCAAGCGAAGCCCCAGCCGCGAGAGCAGCCGTCACACCCGGCACCACTTCAAAAGGAATTCCAGCAGCCCGCAGAGCTGCAATCTCTTCGCCTGCGCGCCCAAATACAAGCGGATCACCGGACTTCAGCCGCACCACACTCTGCCCTTCCTGCGCAGAATCAATCAGCAACGCATGAATTCCCTGCTGCGTAATCCTGGGCCGGCCACAGCGTTTGCCAACGCTGGTCACGAGCGCATGACGATGCGCCAACGCCAGCACTTCGTCCGGGACCAGATCGTCGTGGAATATTACGTCTGCAGTCTCCAACAATCGCAGCGCGCGCAGTGTAAGCAACTCTGGATCACCCGGCCCAGCGCCAACAAGATATACGGTCCCTTTTTGAGCCATCGTCATTTCGTAACCTCAGCGCCTACAGTGAGGCCGTGCTCGCGCGCGTGTTGCTTCGCTCGCATCCGCGACGGGCACTGCTCCAATCCGCATACTTCGCGATGCGCAAGCTCATGTAGCAGCAATTTGCGCTCGTTGCCGATTGGTTCTGCAGCACACACCTCGCGCCGCAGCCGGCCCAACTCCATCAGCCACTCGCCAGCATCCTGCGGGAGCTGTGCGTTGATTTCCTTGCGGAGCCGTTGCGCCAGCGCCGGACTTTCGCCTGCTGTCGAGATCGCAATCTGCAACTCTCCGCGCCGCACCACGCTGGGAAAATAGAAATCGCAGAACGGAGGATCGTCGACGGCATTGCACAGCACGCCGCGTTCGCTGGCCTCGGCGAAGACCGCGCGGTTCACACTTGAGGTCGCCGTTGCGGCGATGCACAGAAACGCGCCGTCCAGATCGCCCTCACGATACTCGCGTGCAATCCAACGAATTTCTCCCGCGTTGGCCCACGCCTGCACTCGCGGCAACGCTTCAGGGGCAATCACCGTAACGCTCGCCTCAGCCAGCAGTAGACTCTCGATTTTCGATTCCGCAATATTCCCTGCGCCGATCACCACGCAGGGCCGGCCAGCAAGCTTCACGAACATGGGAAACAAGCTCATCGCTTTTCCTTATCCGACATTCGTCGGGACTCGTCCCGGTGCAGGATCGCGTTCGACACGCTCAACCTCACCGCCGTTCAACGCCACACGCAAATCTTCATCGCTGGTGCGCCGGAAGTACGCGCGCAGATTCTCGCCCTCACCTCGCTGCTTCAGATATCGCCGCAGCAACCGCTCAATCGCATCCGGGCAATCTTCCGCCGCCGCACGAAATCCAATCTGCCGTGCGATGCCTGCATGCTCGCCCACAGCGCCGCCCACGCAAAAATAAAACGCGTCGACCATCTTGCCGTCCTTCTTAATCTTCTTGCCTTCGAGCCCCAGGTCCGCAATCCAGGATTGTCCGCAGCTATTCGTGCAGCCCGTCACGTGCAGCCGAATCTGCTGATCGAAGCCCGGTAGCCGCTCTTCGAGTTCGCCAACAAGCCACTTGTTGAAACCCTTGGTCTCCGCAATCGCCAGCTTGCAGAACTCCGTGCCGGTACACGCAATCGCTCCACGGTAAAAGGTTGTGGGCTTAACCTCCAACCCGAGCGAGACAATCTTCTCGACCACCTCACTCACCTTTGCGCTAGGAATATTCACCAGAACAATGTTCTGCCCAATCGTCGCGCGCAGCTCACCGCTTCCATATTCTTCGCTCAGGGATGCCAAAGTGTGCATCTGCTGCGGTGAAATTCGCCCATTCAGCACCGTTGCTCCAACGTAGCTAAGCCCCTCCTGCCTCTGCCGGTGCGCGCCCACATGGTCGCGGTACACATCGTCGGCAATCGGACCTTCTTCACTCGGGTCGAATTTGTAGCCCAGCTTTTCTTCTACCGCCGCGAGCATCTTTTCCGCTGTCCATCCATGTTTCATGAAAAGGTACTTGATTCGCGCATGGGTACGGCTCTCACGCAGAACATCCTGCTCGCGGAAGATCTCACACACAGCTTTCACCGCGTCATACGCCTTGTCCTGCGGCACAAATGCATTCAACCGAACAGCCAGGTGCGGCTCGGCTGAAAGTCCTCCGCCAACGCGCAGGCTATAGCCGATTTCCTCTATGCCGTTCTTCACACGCTTGAGTGCAGTAAGCGCCACATCGTTAATCTCTGGGAAGCTGCACCAACTCGGGCATCCAGTCACGCTCACTTTGAATTTTCGCGGCAGGTTGTAGAACTCCGGATTCGCGGTCAGCTTGTGCGCGATCTCCACTGCCAGCGGAGACGCATCCAGCAGCTCATGTCCATCGAGCCCGGCCAGCGGGCATCCGGTCACATTGCGCATCACATCGCCACATGCGCCTTTGGGCGAAAGACCAATCTCTGTCAGCTTGTCCACCACAACAGGCAGTGCTTCAATCGTTAGCCAGTGCAGTTGAATATTCTGTCGCGTTGTAATGTCGGCCACTCCGCGCGCATATTTTTCAGTGATATCCGCAATGGCGTGCAACTGGCGCGCAGTGAGCAGGCCATTCGGCAGGCCAATGCGCATCATGAAGAACTCGCTCGCGTTGCCTTCGCCGCCCTTGCCGCCGGTCACGCCCACACCGTCACCCTGCGTGTAGATGCCCCACCACTTGAAGTAAGCACCAGCCCACTCCGCAGTCACGCTCTCGCGGCCCTCGAGTGCGAACTGCTGCACCTCTTTCCACGCTTCCCAAGGATTCTTTTCGCGCTTCAGGCGCTCCATCTTCTGCGCTTTAGTCTCTTTGGGCGCGGGGGCTGGTGATGAAGGGATAGCTGTGTCGCTCAAGGTCGGGTCTCCGGTCTAGGGTTTACAACAAAAAGCCCACGATCGCATCGTGGGCACTCAGGGGATGAAGTTCGTCGGCAGCGCTATCGAGCGCAGGCGGCCGCGGCCTCAACCCTGAGGCGCGAACAACACGAAATCATCCGCTCAATCGGCATACACAAAGGATAACGGCAACCCCTGCTCGGAAGCAACTGCGCCGGCATCTATCCCAGCCGCGACTCCGCCTCTTTGGTCGCTTCATAGATCTGGTCGTAGCTCTCAATCGCATATAGCACCGGCTGCATCTTGCTCACGTCCACCACTGTATCCAACACTTGCTCCAGATCGAAGTCGCGAATTTCCAGCCCTTTGCCGCGTTCAATCACATGCGTACATTCGCCGTGGGAAGAGATTAGCCCGCTGCCGTAGACCTTGATCTCGCCCTGCTCGCGAATCACGCCAAACTCCACGGTGAACCAGAAGAGCCGTCCCATGCGTTCTAGATCCTCCTGGTTTGTAAGAGCGGCGCAAACCTTGCCATAGTGCTCCAGAAAATTTCCAAACACAGGATGCGCATGCATCGGCACGTGGCCAAACACGTCATGAAAAATATCCGGCTCAGGGGTGTATTCCATCGACTCACGGGAGCGTATCCAAGTCGTTGTCGGAAACATGCGAGCGGCAAGCATCTCAAAAAACGCATCCGCGGGAAGGAAGCCACTCACCGGCGTTGATTGCCACCCTGTCAACGGAAACAGCCGCTTGCTCACCTCGCGCAGGTTCGGCAGCTCTTCCTGCTTCAGACCAATCTTGTGGAAGCCGTCCAGGTAGACCTGGCTCGCGTGCTTCTCTAACTGTGGCATGCGCCGCGACACCAGCTCCGACCAGATCGCATTCTGCTCAGGCGTGTAGGCTGCCCAATCCTGCTCAATCAGATACGGCTGCGCAGTCGTCAGCTTGCCGCTCTGCACACTTGCTGTACTCATTACCTTCCTCCATGCGAGCTCATCGTCGCAAATTGTCGCCGTCAGCTCGACCCTCACTCATAACAGATGCATTAGACCGTGGACAAGTCAGCGCCTTTGGCCTCGCGTCCCAGCCCTGCCGTTAGCGCAACCGCGGATCCCATCAGCACCACAGTCCACGCTAGCACCGGTCGCAGATGCCCAAAATACAAGCTGGCAGCAAGGCTTGCCTGGATGTGTCCATTGTAAGAAGTCGTCAGGTTGCCCAGTTGATACGCCAGCCCCGGAAACACAGCTCGCACCGGCGCCGGCGAAAGCTCATTAAGGTGCACCGGCACCACACCCCATGCTCCCTGCACCATGAACTGCATCAGAAATCCGCCTACCGCCAGCATCACCGCGGTATGGCTCCACTCCCAAAGCGGAATCATCGGGATTGCCAACAGTGCCGCGAACACAATCATTTTGCGCCGGCCAAACCGTTCCGATAGTGCCCCACAGCAGACACCGCCAGTCAACCCGCCAAGGTTGGCGATCACTCCTACCCAACTGGCCGTTGTTTTGGATAACCCCATATCGTGCTTTAAAAATGTCGGATAAAGGTCCTGCGTTCCGTGGCTGAGTGACATAAATGCCGACATCATTAATATCAGCACAACGAAGTTCGGCAGGTACCTTAGATAGCCCTTCATCCGCTCCAGCAAGGGTGCGGAAATTTCCTTCACCCGTGCCTTTCTCTCCAGCCATACAGGCGATTCCTTGCAACCGGCCAGCAGCCAGATCACCACCAGCGACGGTAGCGTACCCAGTACAAACAGTGCGCGCCAGTTAGTCAGATACGCCGCACCCTGAATGTGCGGAAACACAAACGCATACGCCAGGCCATACATAGCGCCTGCCAGCAGATTGCCCAGAACGTATCCCTCTTGCAATATCCCTGAGAAAAATCCGCGGCCCTCCGCCGGCAGCGTCTCGAACGCCAGTGCCGCGCCCACACCCCACTCTCCTCCCATGCCAATGCCAAACAGCGCACGCGTAACCAGGAAGACGGTGAAGTTCGGAGAGAATGCCGAGCTCAGCTCAAACAGTGTGAAGCAAACAATATTAAGGATAAGGATGGGCTTGCGGCCGTAGCGTTCAGCCAGTATGCCAAACAGCAAAGCCCCCACGGGACGCATACAGAGCGTCCAGAAGAGGCTGTCTGTCACAGTTACCGTGCTCACATGAAAAGTCTGGGCTACGGAGTCCAGGCACCACGTAAGGATGAAGAAATCGAATGCGTCCAGGGTCCAGCCCAGGAAGCACGCAATAAACGTACGGAGCTGGACGCGGGTCAAAGACCGCTGCGGCCTGTATTCCGGCATCAGGAAGAACCTCGTGCGGTGTCAGCTAAGAGTTTAGCTTACAGCTTCGCACGAACTGCAGCAGCTTGTTCCAAAATCGGAACCTCAGCAGCTTCAGCATCGCTCTTCAGAATCTGGTGGTGCAGGCAGTAGAGCGCCAACTCCAACCGGTCGGAAACACCAAGCTTGTCGTAAATCTTGCGCAGGTAGTTCTTGATCACCTGCTCGGTTGTGCCGATCTGGTAAGCAATTTCCTTATTGCGCATGCCGCGCGTGATGCAGGCAATAATCGCCAGCTCTTTTTCTGAGAGACGCGGCTGCGTCCGCGGATTGGTCAGCGAGGTGGCCTGCGAACGGTACGCATCAATCACCCAGCTAATAGATTTATTGTCGATCCAGGTTTCGCCCGCCGCAATTCGGCGCACGCACTTGATCAAAAGCTCAGGAGAAATCGACCGTGGCACTACGCCACGAACACCGCGGCGATATAGCTCAACGGTATTGTTCTCATCGCTCTCAGAAACCTGCACGATCAGCTTGGCATCCGGCGCGCGGCGCACAAACTGCGGAATCGCGTCCACCGTACCAGCGATCAGCGAACCTTCCAGAACCACGACATCTGTGGGGAAGCGCTGCAGCGCGAGATAAAGGTTGTCCAGCGTTTCGGCCTGGGCCACGACACGGATGTCGTCTTCCAGCGCAAATACTTTGCGCATGCCTACGCGGTAAATGGCTTGTGAGTCCGCCAGGATCACGCGAATCGCGCCGGTTGCGGCGTCGTCGTGCACTGGGGGAATGTTTTGAACTGGATTAGTGTTGACCTGCTCTTGAGTTTTCATGCCTGCTCAGCCTTTAGAGAGTATTCGTCGATCACCGCAGCGGCCATGTTTTTAGTGTTGGTACGCTTGTGGCGAACGATCCGTCCTACGCAGTACAGCAGCACATCTTCATGCCCGCCCATAATGGTCGATGGCATCTTAATCTTGAACGTGACCCGTGCACCTACTTCAGGAACTTCCTCAGACGCAAAAAGAACGCCGTTGGAGGAAACATCTTCCGTAATCGCGTTGTATTCCCTCTCGGCCGTACGCACTGTGATCTCCAGGTGCAAGGGAAACCGTACAGCCGCTCTTACGGCATCGGTCCGGGGCGAGTTGAGAGTCGTTGTCACTTCAAATTCCTCGTTGGAAGGCCCGTGGTTACTTTCGGAACCTTTCCACAACCCGAATTCTAAAGTAACCACCCATTGCGGAAATGGCTAACTAGTGGGACATAGCCCCGACGAACCACCCACCCAGGTCATTTCCCGGTTATGGTCCACGCCCATCATCAACCCTCGCCCCATCCTCACCAGGTTGATCATCGGGGTCATCTTTTTGCCCCTCGGCCACACGTACATGATGCGTATTTCTGCCTGCGTCATCCCCGCCGGCGTGCGTATAACGGGCTCGAATTTCACCCTCTCCTGCAACAGGTAAAGGTAACGTTCCGCCTTTGGAATTGCGGCTAAATCGGCATCCGTCGGCGCGAACTGAATCCCTTTGCCTGCAAAGGAATACAGCGGTTTGAAGACCCACCTCTCGCGGTCTGCCGGCAAGCGCTCGCGCCCTTTGCCCGCAAACCAGTCGTCCAGAAATACCGCCGCCGGCACGCACTCATGCTGCAAATGCGGCAGCGAAAACTTACTCACACGAAAGTACCAGTTGGGATGTCCAGCCCACTCAATTTCCAGGTCATCCCGGTAGTCAAAAGGCAGCTTTATCCTCTTCCGTTCCAGCTCATCGACAATCACCCGGTTGTAAATTCGCTCCACCTGCACCAGCTTGCCTGTTACTGTGTCGCGATAGAACAGCCGCCGGCCCTCCTTGACCAACTTGGCAATATCCACTGTATGAATGCCAAGCCGTCTTTCATGCGCACGAAAGTCCGGTAACGTCTTTTGTTTCTCCGGCTCTACCTCCAGTAACACGACATTCTCAGGGTTGTGCTGCCCAACGATCGTTTCGCGCAGTAGCTCCCAGTAGCCAGCCTCATCCAGCCCTCCCAGAAATGGCGTCAGTTCTGGATCCAGCCCATACACTTCCTTGTAGGCCTGCGACACCATCGCCTGGTAGCCAAAGATCGAAGGAAAGGCCTGCATCTCCACCAGCTTGGGCTGCAGTTCGCCATTCGCATCGCGCACCAGCCCAAAGTCAACCGTCATAAAGTGGGGATGCGCGTCCTGTTTCGGCACCCGGAACGCCTCCGGGATCGCCTCTGCCGATGCCCGCATGTATTCCGCGTTATCCAATAGCTGCGCAGTCAGCTCTACTCCAGCTTGCACCATGTGTTGCATCAACTCTGGCGCAAAGAAGCACGGCGTCTCCGACACCCGAAAATCAATCTTCGTCCGCGACCGCTCCTCAAGTACGCGCAATAGCTCGGCATATTTAGCCTCGGTAAACCGCGCATTGAAATCGCTGCGATACGGCTCAATCATCCCAGGCCTTCCATTGCGTACATTGCGCTTTAAACATTGCGCACATTGCGTTCAGCTTTTCGCTTATAGCCTGAACTATCCGTGAATCAAAAACTTTCCATCCCGCATAATCTGTTCTTCACCGTTGACCCCACCCAGCCAGATGTTGAACTCCAGCCCCACCACATCAATATGGGTCGTCGACTTCCACGGCGCTCCCGTGTGACCGCCATACGGATCGCCAAACGCAATATGGATGCCAGGAAACTTCTCGTCCTGAAGGATGTTCCCAATCACGCGCTCCACGCCGATGTTCGTTCCAATCGCAAACTCGCCCACGCGGTCGGAGTTCTCATCCGTGTGTGTGTACGCCCAGAACTCGCGCTCCAGCTCCTTGTTCTCGCACTCCACGCTTGTGATTCGATTGCGGCTGATATGGATCGTCAGCGGCGTCGCTTGCAGCAAGCCATAGCGCGCGCAAAGAAAGTCTCCCACCACGCCATCCACCACAAATACTCCATTCACTTCGCCCGGAGCCGTAAAGCATTCCCCACCTGGCAAATTTCCCCACTTCTCCGTGCTGATAATGCCCGAAGTCTTGAACCACTTATAGTTCGGATTCAGCTCCGCGCGAATGTCCGTCCCTGCCGGCGTCGTCGCGCGCACATAACTTGCTGCGCGCACTTTATCCAGAACGACCTGGCTCAGGCGGTCGACCGCGTTGAAGTCCGCGCGCATGCCTTCGACCATCACCTCCGGCGTGATGTTCACCATGTGCGCATGCCGCATATGCCGCCGGTTCACCACGTCCGTCATCTGCATGCGTGACTGCAGCTCATTCGGCTGCACCTGCACTGCAAAGATGCTCACCTCGGAGCTCTCCATGTCATCGAGCACCTCGCGCGGCATCTCCTTCAGCGGCCTTTCGGCCAGCTCTTCCAGCACAAACGCATTCCACCGGCATCCCACCTGCTCCAGCTCCGCGGCAATCGCCGCAGCAATGGTCAGCGTGCTCTCATCGGCGATCACGGTAACCTTTTCCAGCGGCTTCACGCGCAGGCATGTCACCACCGCATTGCGCGCGCCCTCACGAAACTCTTCGGGAAAGACCACTGTTCGCAAATCCGTTGTTACTAAATCGTTATGGCTCATAGATCAAAAACATCCCCATCCATCATTTCTACCGTTATACGAAGATGCGATGCTCTCCAGAAACGCCTCGAATTCTGTGATGTCTTCATTCTTTGGGTACATATGCTTTGTAACCGTGACATCCCATGGAAGCTCCTCGACACAGCCACTCTTTCGAACATTCACAGAGCAATCATCTGACGCAAATTGATAAGCGAACTGGTTGGCAGCGGTTTCATCCGGGAAGACAACCGAGAAATTGATGTCCCTCGACTGGGACAAGTCATTTCCGCTCGATCGCATCCTCCTTAATACGTCTTCGTTTTCTTCACTAAATGCCATCGTCCCTAGAGCCCCGCTTTCGTTTCCGCAGCCATATAGTCCACCACAGCGCGCAAACTTCCCGTCTCGCGCCACACCTTCAACTGCCTGTCCGCACCAGATCCCTGCACCAGCATCTGCCGGATATACCCAATCGCCTTGCCCGACTCCAACTCCTCGACCTCATCCGCCACAAAATCCAGGTACTCGCGAATCAGCTCCGTCTCCGGCACCTCAATCTCTTTGCCGAAATCGATCAGCTTGCCGCTTAACCCATATCGCACTGCGCGAAACTTGTTCTCCATCAGCAGCGCTCGCGAGTACTGCCGGAAGTCCAGGTTGCGTTCATGCAGCTTCCACAGCTTCGAAGCTGTCGCCTGGATAAGCGCGGCGATGGCCACGGATTCCTCCGCGCGCAGCGGTATGTCGCACACCCGCACCTCCACCGTGTTGAAGAACGGATGCGGTCGAACATCCCACCAGATCTTCTTCGCGTTATCGATGCAGTTGGTCTTGATTAACAAGTTTACGTAATTCTCAAACTCGGAATAGCTGGAAAAACTGTCCGGCAGGTTCGTCCGCGGAAAGCGTTCAAAAACCTTCGCTCTATAGCTCTTGTACCCCGTCTCCATCCCCAGCCAGAAAGGCGAGTTCGTGCTCAGCGCCAAAATGTGCGGCAAAAAATAGCGCAACGAGTTCATGATCAGGATCGCGCCCTCGCGGTCCTCAATGCCCACATGCACATGCAGTCCAAAGATAAGGTTTGCTCGTGCCACCTGCTGCAGGTCTTCCACCACGCGGTCGTAACGAGCATCGGGATAAATCTCCTGCTCGCGCCAGTCCGCAAACGGATGCGTCGCGCCAGCGACCAGCACCAGCCCATTTTCATCTGCCAGCCGAATCATCTGCCTGCGCAGGTCGTACAGGTCTTCGCGCGCCTCTTCAATGTTGCGGCACACCCGCGTCCCCACCTCAATCACGGACTGGTGCATCTCCGCCTTCACCCGCTCTTCCAGGCGCAGCCTTCCCTGCTCCAGCATCTCCGTCGCAATGTGCGACTTCAGGTCCCGTGTCTCGGGATCGATCGTCTGGTATTCCTCTTCAATTCCTAGGCTGAAGCTTGGCCGCATCTTGCACCTGTCTTTCTTCCACGCTTCTAAAGCTACCGCTTTCTCGGCGGCAACTCTGCACGCATCACCGCCGCCCGGGCCGCCTTCACATTCTGCGACCGCAAATCTTCTTCGTGCGCCTTTACTTTGCCGGTTTCATTGCGCTCTTCATTTTTCATCTCAGCGCCGGTGTGTGCCTTCGCCTCAACCTTCTTCGCTTCCGCTTTTTTTGCTTCAGTCTTCATAGGTTCTCCTGATAAAAATCCTGACCACCGCAGCCCCTGCATCGGTATCCCTGCCGTCGCAGCCTTCTTCACCGCAAGCTTCGCCACGCGGTCCACAATCCATTTGAAATTCTCTTCGCCCACCGAATGCCTGTCCGCATCCGGTGCTGGGTTCATAAAGTCGATCGCATACGGCACGCCGTCTTCCACTGCGAACTCGACTGTATTCAAGTCGTAGCCCAGCGCACGGCACAGCGTCAGCGCATCGCGCTCCACGCGCTCCAGCAACCCTGCCGGATACGTCTGCGGCTCGAGCACATACCTGTGCTCATGCGGCCGCCGCGGGTCATACGCCATGATCTTCACTTCTTCCTGCCCCACCACATAGCAGCGGAAGTACTCTTTAAACTTCACCGCCGCCTGTAGCGTCATCACCAGGTCGCGCGTCTGGTCATACGCCGCAAAAAATTCCTCAGGATTGTGCACGTGATACACATCGCGCCATCCGCCCCCATCATGCGGCTTCAGGAATGCGTCAAACCCTACATACGCAAAAATCTCATCCCACTTCAGCGGAAACTCCAAATTCCGGAACGACTGCGCCGTCGTCATCGGCGGAAACTGCTTGCTCGGGATCAGTACTGTCTTCGGCACAGCCACGCCCAGCTTCTCTGCCAGCGCGTAGTTGAAAAACTTGTCGTCCGCACTCCACCAGAACGGGTTGTTGATCACCGCCGTCCCCGTCATCGCCGCATTCTTCAGATATGAGCGATAGAACGGAACATCGTGCGAGATGCGGTCCACGATCACCGCGTAAGGACAGGGTTTCGCCATCTCCACACCACCCACCTGCACAAACTCGGCGCGCACGCCATCCACTTCCATCGCATTGATGCGCTCCACCAGAGCCCCTGGAAACGTATTCTCCTGCCCAAACAACACGCCAATCTTCTTCATCGTTCCTCCCTCAATCCCTACAAATACTCCTGCGCCATTCGCTGCCACCACGGCCAGTCATGCCCGGTGTTGTCACCCCATACATCCAGCCGAACAGGGATCCCCTTTGCCCGCATCACTGCTGCCATGCGCTCATTATCGTCCCAGCACTGGTCGTGAACGCCTGTCGCCAGAACATACGTATTGCGCCGCATGCGTTCGAGGTATTCGTGGTCGCTGATGTTCGGCACGTAGTCCATCGGCATATTGAAATACACATTGTCGTTATAGAAATTTCCCAGGAACTTCAGCGCCTTCAAATCGAACGCTCCACTCATTGAGAGGCATCCCGTAAACAGGTGCGGATGCCGCAACGCAATATTCAGCGCATGGTACCCGCCAAAGCTGCATCCCGCACTGGCAAGATGCGGCCGCTGGTTCATGCTGCGGATAAACGGCAGCACATCGCGCAACACATAGTTTTCATATTGGATGTGCCGGGCAACGCGCCAGTCCGGCCCAACATTGCGGTTGTACCAGCTCTCGCTGTCCACCGAGTCCACGCAGAAGAGCTGCAATTTCCCGCACTCAATCTTGTCAGCAACTGCACCTACCATGCCGCGGTCTTCAAACTCGTAAAAGCGGCCCTGCGATGTTGGAAACACCACCACAGGA
>Ga0206874_1197_pt1 | contig 15285 bp, 13 predicted proteins | sample Alteio_BWOrgCont_12_FD_152629 | JGI IMG/M metagenome (GOLD analysis project Ga0206874, IMG submission 152629) | Enriched cells from forest soil in Barre Woods Harvard Forest LTER site, Petersham, Massachusetts, United States -... | ecosystem: Environmental > Terrestrial > Soil > Temperate forest >...
GCTTGGTTTGGTATGGCTGCAAAAACATACCTCAGGGCTAAAGCCCAATTCCTTTGAGGACCGATTACGGCACGGCTGAAGCCATGCCCCTTCGATTCGTGGTCTCCTGCAGCTTCTGTGGCGATGCGGGCGAGAAGCAGGTCCTTCGCTCCGCTCAGGATGACAAGTTCATGGGAAGTCATGATGACACGTTCAAAGAAGTGGTATTGGCCTAGACCGAAGCGGTGATGCCGGCTTCGGTTTCGAGCCAGTCGACGAGTTTGGCGAAGGGATCGAAGCCGATGACGTTGGGGCCGTCGGCGACGAAGTTGGAAAGCGCGTTGGTGTCGTAGTAATAACGCTGGCCGTCACGCGAGTCGGTGATGTACTCAATGCCGCCGATGTCGATGCCGGAGTGATGCATGATGGTTTCAACATCGCGAATGGCATCGGCCGGCGGATGGAAGGCTTCGACGGTGATGCCGGTCTTGGGCGCGTCGATGGCGCAGGCGCCGCGGTTGAGGTCGGTGCCGGTGGTGGTGCGGCAGATGTCGGCGGGGCAGAGGTCGAAGGTTTCGCCGGTGATGTGGACCTTGATGGCGTAGAGATATTTTCCGTTGAGGACTTCGACGCGGACGATGTGCGCGCCTTCGGCGGGGATGAATTCCTGCACGAGCGCGGTGGAGTCCATGCCGAACTGCAGAGCGTTCTCGCTGCCGGGCTGAGCTTCAACGGCGTGGCGAAGCTGCGACATTCCGTCGAAACGCTTGACGCCAGCGCCGGAGCCGCCGATGTTCGGTTTTACGACGATGGGCCAGCGCAGGCCTTCGACGGCGTGCAGAGCTTGTTCCGCACGGTGGATGACGCGGGCCTTGGGGTAGGGGATGCCGAGCGAATCCATGAGCACGAGCTGGCCGGCTTTAGAGAGCTCGGATGAAAATGCTTTGAAGCCGTTGATGACTTTCACGCCGCGCGACTCGAGGTGTTCGAGGAAGCCGAGGGTGTAGAAGATCTGGTCGCCGTGGTCGCGGTTCCAGGCCGAGGGCGACATGCGATTGAAGACCAGCGAATACTTTTCTTCGGGATGATCCTCAGGCGCGTAGAAGTGTTCGGGCGCGAAGAGTTTGACGTAGGGCGTGCCGCGGCGGTCCAGCTCAGCGAAGAGCGGCTTGAACCAGTTGGGCTGTTCGTAATAGATGGCGATGGGCAGTGTGTTCGACATATTTAGAGAATAACGAAAAGCTACTTGCCGTAGTATTCGACGTAAAGAGAAGGGAATTCTTTTTTGAGGGTTTCGATCTTGGGGCGGTCGCAGACCATGATGTAGGGGTTGTCAGGGTTGTTGAGGGCATAGTCCTGGTGGTAGCTCTCGGCATCGTAGAAGCCTTTGTCGGGTACAACCTGCGTGACGATGGGGTGCGGGAATACCTTGGCGGCGTTGAGCTGCGCGATGTAAGTCTCGGCAATGTGGCGCTGTTCGTCGTTCTGAGTGAAGATGGCGGAGCGGTAGCTGATGCCGACGTCGCGATCCTGGCGGTTGAGGGTTGTGGGGTCGTGCACGGAGAAGAAGACGCGCAGCAGAGTGCCGTAGGAAATTTTCGCGGGGTCGAAGACGACCTTGACACTTTCAGCGTGCTGGGTGGTCTCGGTGGTGACTTGATCGTAAGTAGCAGTGGCTTTGGTGCCGCCATCGTAGCCGGCGGTGGTATCGATCACACCTTTTACACGCTCGAAGACAGCTTGCTGCCCCCAGAAGCAACCGCCTGCAAAGACGGCGACCTGTTTTCCGTGGTGCGCAGCGAGTGGAGCGTCTGTGGCGGGAGCGGGGATGATGGCGTGAGCGCTGCAGCCTGTGAAGGCGGCGACGGCGAGGACGAGAGGAAGAGCGGTTCGGGATTTGTGCATAAGGGTTCCGGGCTGGCTGCGCATGAATGTGAGACGCGCCGCAATAATGAGACGCGCCGCAAGCTTAGTTGGATTGTATGAAATTTGTGTCATGGAGATGTCAGTGAGTGCAAGGCAATCCGCTAACCGCCGGGTCGCGCTTGACCCTCGTAGGCGAGGAAAGATAACCTCGCGGCCATGAACAAGGTGTATGCAAACGCCGATGCGGCGCTGTTCGATGTGCCCTCCGGGGCGACGATTATGTTGGGCGGATTTGGGCTGTGCGGCATTCCAGAGAACAGTATTGCTGCGCTGGTGCGGCGCGGCGTGAAGGATTTGAAGACGATTGCCAACAACATGGGGGTGGATGGATTCGGCATGGGACTGATGCTGGAGGCTGGGATGATCGTGGAACATACTGGCAGCTACGTGGGCGAAAACAAGCTGCTGGCAGAGATGGTGCTGGGTGGCAGAATCAAGATGAATTTGATTCCGCAAGGGACGCTGGCAGAGCGAATTCGCGCCGGTGGAGCGGGTATACCGGCGTTCTATACGCCAGCGGGCGTGGGGACGATTGTGGCCGAAGGCAAAGAGGTGCGCGAGTTTGACGGCAAGCCTTACCTGATGGAAATGGGGCTGAAGGCGGATTTTGCGCTGGTGAAGGCGTGGAAAGGCGACCGCATGGGCAACCTGATTTATCGCGGCACAGCACGGAATTTCAACCCGATGATGGCGACGGCAGCGAAGGTGACGATCGCCGAGGTAGAAGAGATTTTGGAGCCGGGAGACATTTTGCCGGAAGAGGTACACACACCGGGGATATTTGTGCAGCGGATCTTTGAGGCTCCGTGCGAAAAGCGAATTGAAAAGCGCACGGTACGCAAGAAGTGAGAGCGGGAAACAAGTGAGCATTGAAAACGCATTGAAGAAAAACGAAGAGTTGAAGCGGGAGCAGATTGCCGCGCGCGTGGCTCGAGAGCTGAAGGATGGGTTCTATGTGAACCTGGGTATTGGATTGCCGACTCTGATTGCGAACTGCGTTCCGCCGAATATTGACGTTGTGTTGCAGTCAGAAAATGGGTTGCTGGGGATAGGGCCGTATCCGCTTGAAGGCGAAGAAGACCCGGACATGATCAATGCCGGTAAGGAAACGGTTACAGCGCTGCCGGGATCTAGCCTTTTTGATTCGGCGGAAAGCTTTGCGATGATTCGCGGTGGACACATGGACCTGTGCGTGCTGGGCGCGATGGAGGTAGACGAGCAGGGGTCGCTCGCGAACTGGATGGTTCCGGGCAAGCTTGTGAAGGGCATGGGTGGTGCGATGGATTTAGTTGCGAGCGCGAAACGGGTGATCGTGGCGATGGAGCATACGACGAAGGACGGCCGGCCGAAGATCCTGAAGAAATGTACGCTTCCGTTGACCGGAGTGGGCGTGGTACACGTAATTGCTACAGAGCTGGCGTGGATTTCGGTGACGCAGCACGGGTTGGTGATTGAAGAGATTGCGCCGGGGACGACGGTGGAAGAGGTGCGCGCGAAGACGGAGGCGACAGTGCATGTCTCGGCGAAGCTGAAAGAGATGCCGGTAGCGATAAGGTAGCTTCCAGTGCGCGTGACGGGCAATGCATCATTTTCTGCGCCGCATCATCAAAAGAGAATGGCAATTTCTCGAACGAACAAACTGAAACAGATTTACCGGCTGGTGAAGGAGAGCTACTCACAGCCGATGCGGGGTGAGGCTGGTAAGCCTCCCTTGGTGGGTGGTGGCGAGAGTGCGGTGACGTTCATCGGGCACTCGTCTTTTCTGGTGCAGATGGCGGGGCGAGCGTTGCTGATCGATCCTGTGTTTGCGACGCGGTTGATCTTATTGCGGCGACAGCGGCGAGCAGGGCTGAAGATCAAAGACCTGCCGCGGATTGATGCAGTACTTCTGACTCATGCGCACATGGACCATTTGAATCGGCCGTCACTGCGCGCGATAACTCGCGAGATGCGGCGGCGAAAGCTACCTGCTCCAATTGCGATTGTGCCGAATGGCGTGGAAGACCTGGTGAAGGACCTGGGATTTGGGCGAGTGGAATCGCTGCGGTGGTGGGAGCAGAGCGAAGTGTTGGGGCCGATTACGATTACTGCGACTCCGGCACAACACTGGGGTGCGCGGATGTTTTCTGACACGCACCGCGGGTTTGGCGGCTATGTGTTGAGTGCGCCGGGGGCGACTACGTTGTATCACTCCGGCGATACGGCATACTTTGAGGGCTTCCGCGAGATTGGTGAGCGGCTGCGGCCGGAGATTGCGATGCTGCCGATTGGAGCGTACTTCCCAGACAGCTATCGCAGGGTTCACACGAGCCCGGAGGATGCGTTGCAGGCTTTTGAAGACCTGGGTGCGCGGAGATTTGTGCCGATGCACTACAACACATTCCGGCTGGGGCGGGAGCCGATGGAAGAGCCGCTGCCGCGTTTGATGGATTCCGCGATGAAGATGGGGATTGTGGAGAAGATGTGTCCGCTGGGAGAGGGTGAGAGCTGGCGTTCGCATGAGATCGCATCCAGGCCGGCGGTGAAACTGTCTCCATGGATGGGGCACCCGGAAGCGGTGAAGGGGTAAGCTGCTTCGGTCTCTTACACTGTGCTGCCCCATCCATGACACTGAAACCGCCATGAATGGGGCACCCGGATTTTACTGATTACCTGGTCATGGGTTTGAGGATGTCGTCGAGGCGAGTGGGTGTGCCATCAACGCGAACGAATTGCGGATACTTTTCGCCATCGTGGTAGTTGAGCTTGATGGTCTTGAAGTAGCCGGTGTTCTCGACGATGAGCTCGATATCCGGACCTTTGCCGACAGCGCCCTTAATAGCGGTGCGGAGCAGCTCGGTGGTGTAAGCACGGCCGTTGACGGCAATGATTTTGAAGCCCGGAGCGAGACCGGCTTTATCCGCAACGCCGCCGATAATAACGTCTCCGATGTTGCCGCTGGAGCCGGCGCTCATGCCGAGCGACCAGCGCATATTGAGCGCGCCACCGCCTTCTTCAAGGGTGGACCAGTAGTTGGGCTTGTCTGTGTAGGTGAGTTTGTATCCAGAGAGTGCATCGATGCCAGCCATTTCCGGCGCGTGAAGATCGTTGGAGTCGAGACGTTTGTGAAGGAAGCTGGACCAATCATTGGGGACAACTGCGTTGAGACCGGCGACGATATCTTCAAAGGTGTATGGGACGACTTTTGGCTGAGTGTTGCCGCCGAGACCTTCAAAGGCGGCAGCGAAATCGTTGAGCGATTTTGTGCCGTTGGTTTTCTGGCGGATGGTTAGATCGACTTCAAGCCAGAGCAGCTCGCCTTCGTCGTAGTAGTCGACGTTGCGACGCCAGTTGTCATACGGCCCGCCTGCGGCGTAAAGAATCTGCGCGGCGGTTGCAGTGTCCTGCAGATCGCGCCAGGTGCGGCCGGGGCGTGCGTCGTTAAGATAGCCGGCGATGGTGGCAAGGCGGTCGCGGTAAGTATCAGCAGACCAGATGCCGCAGCGCGAGGCGAGCACATCACCCAGGTATTCGGTGAGACCTTCGTAGACCCAGAGCAGGTCACCCTTCATCGGCTCCTGATAGTTGGGCGTGGCGAGACCGGCGGGGCGGCGATATTTTCCGTTCCAAGAATGAGTGAACTCATGGGGAAGAAGCAAACCGTTTTCGGTGAACATGCTGTCGTCGACGAAGGTTTTTTCTTCGACGCGATCGTCAGATGACTGGTGATGCTCGAGACCGAAGTGAGCGACCTGATCGGAAAGCGTGACGAGAAAGTGGTAGCTGTTGTAGTGGCGCGACATGTAGAGCGCGCCGGTTTCGCGGACGAGCTTGGAGAATTCGTCGATATGGGCCTGCGAAAGCGCGATGTCCTCGGGACCGTCTCCGGCGAGATCGAGGAAATGCTTCGGCGCGATTTCAGTGGCGAGAGGAATTTCGCGGAACCAGCGACCTGCGAGCACGGGTGAATCGACAAGCTGCTCGAGCGAGACAGTTTTGAAAGCGGTAGTTTCTTCGGTGGATTTTCCGGAGGGCTCAAGCGCGGTGCCGAACTTCCAACCAGCAGGAATTTTCAGCGTTGGCGTAACGTGGACGTCGGCGGCGCTGGCGCCTGCGGGGTAGAGGAGCACTGTGTTCCAGCTGAGCAGCGCGAGGTTGGCGCTGGTTGAGCCGCCGGAGGAGAACTGCGCGCCGGCCGTGCCGAGGAAATCGAGCTTGACGTTGAGCGAGGTGACGCCGGCAGGAACGGTGATGTGGTAGCTGTACATGTCGACGGAGTCGCGCTCCCACTTGACGCGCTCGCCTTTGGGCGTGGTGATGACGATGCCGGTGGAGTTGATGATGGGGCCGGTGGGGCCGTGTTCGCCGGGAATCCACTCGGGATAGACGAGGGTCATTGCGCCGGGCGTAACGGGGATGGTTTCTGTGGCGCGAAGGAGTTTGCGCGGAGCGTCAGTGAGGTCGACGGAGAGAGTGATGGGAGTTTGTGCGGCGGCGACGGAAGCGGCGGCAAGTGATGCAAGAACGAGAAAGCGGCTGAGACGCATTGCGGGGAACTCCTGAAATAAGGTGGAAACAGTGTACGACTGGCGAGGCAGCATTGGTGATGTGCACTTGGAGTCGGCTAGAATTGGCGCACTCATGAATCTCTACGCGATTGTTCTGGGCATCATTGTGGTGACGCTGCTGGGCGTAAGCCTGGCCCGGCTGGGCAAGGTGAAAACCAAGGCCGACTACCTGGTAGCCGGGCGCACTCTGCCGGCGTTTGTGCTGGTGTTCACACTGCTGTCGAGCTGGATCGGCTCCGGCAGTTTGTTGGGCGGCGCGGAGAATGCCTACAAGCACGGTTTCTATGCGCTGTGGCAGGGCGGCGGTGGCTGGGCCGGGTTAGCGCTGATTTATTTCATCGCGCCGAGAGCACGGAAGTTTGCGCAATTTACGATTCCGGATTTGCTCGAAAGCCGTTATAACCAGACGGCGAGAGTGCTGGGAGTGATTGCAGTGCTGTTTGCCTACACGGCGATTACGAGTTACCAGTTCATTGGCGGCGGCGACATTTTGCATCTGATTTTTCCGCAGGTGAGTGCGGTTGAGGGAGCGTGCATCCTGGCAGCATTCGTGATCGTGTTTACGGCGATTGCGGGGATGGGTTCAGTCGCATATATGGATGTGGTGATCGGATTAATGGCGACGGTCACGATGATTGTGGCGCTGCCTGTGCTGATTCACACCGCCGGAGGATGGAGTGCCGTGCATGCGGCGTTGCCGGTGACACACTTCACGGTGTTCAGTGACATGAAGCCGATCAATGCACTGGAGCTGTTTCTGCCAACGTGCCTGCTGATGCTGGGCAATCAATCGATGTATCAGAAATTTTTCTCGGCGAAGAGTGAGAAGGATGCGACTCGTGCGACGGTTGGATGGATTATCGGGACTGTCATTTTAGAGACGGTCATTGTTGCGATTGCCGTTGTGGGTTCTGCGATCTTTCGCACAGGTGAGGTTGCGGAGCGGCCGCGAGAGATCCTGGCGTATAGCGCGACGCATGCGTTCAACGGATCGAAGCCGTTGCAGTTGCTGGGAGCGCTGCTGGTTGGAGCGATCTTTGCCAAGGTTGTGAGCACCGCAAACAACTACCTGTTTAGCCCGGCGACGAACCTGGTGAACGATGTGTTTGCTCGCTACATTATGAAGGATGCCAGCAATAAAACGATCGTTTGGGTTTCACGCGGAATGGTGGTGCTGCTGGGATGCTGGGCACTCGTGCAGGCATTGCGCATCAAGAGTGTGCTGGCGATGAGCTTGTATGCGTACACGATTTATGCGGCGGCGCTGACGCCGGTCATTCTTGCGGCGTTCTTCTGGAAGCGCGCGACGGCGAAGGGTGCGGTGGCAAGCATTGCTGCAGGAACGGTTGTGACGGTTGGATGGGATTATTTGACGCCACACTTACCGACGGCAATTGGTGCCCGCGATGCGATATTGCCCGCGCTGGTTGCGTCGCTGATTTGTTTATTCACAGTAAGTTTGCTGACGAAAAAGCCGAGTGCAGAACAACTTGCACCATTCGCGGAATAGCAAGAAGCCAAAACCAAAATTCAAGCATCCAATTAAATGCCGGACGGAGAAAATCCCCAGGCTCATGATTGTGCTGCTTTTATGTGTAGAACCTGCATGGAATGCGGGTTAGGGACGGCTTATGCACACGCAGCAGGAGGAGAATAATCGCGATGCTGCTACTGGAAGTTGTGGCTGCAATGATGGCCGTATCCGCAGTGGTTCCTGCGCTGCTGTTTGCGCTGAACCTGCGCCGGTACCGTCTACCGAAGTTTGGCGCAAGGTCGAATGCGCGAGTCGCCGTGTTGATTCCGGCGAGAGACGAAGAGAGAAATATCCGTGCGACGTTGGAGAGCGTGCTTGCGAGCCGCGAGGTTGAGCTTGAAGTGTTTGTGCTGGACGATGACTCCGCCGACCGCACAGTGAATATTGTGCTGGATGTGGCGGGGCGCGATAGTCGTGTGAAGCTGTTGCAATCCAGCCGATTGCCGAAGGGTTGGAATGGCAAACAGTATGCGTGCTGGCAACTGGCGCAGGCGACGGATGCTGCGACGATGTTGTTCCTGGATGCGGATGTGCACGTTGAGCCGTGGGCGATTGCGCGCAGTGCAGCTGCTCTGCGCAACAGAAAAGTGAAGCTGATCTCCGGCTTTCCGGCGCCGGTTGCGACAGGCGCATTCGGAAAGATGCTGCTGGAGTTGCGGCAGTATCTATTGCTGACGTTCCTGCCATTTGGACGAATGCAGAAGACGACCAAGCCTGCTTATGCGGCGGGCAGCGGACAGTTCATGCTGGTCGATCGCGAGGCCTATTTTGCGGCCGGCGGGCACGAAGCGATCCGGCAGACGCGGCAGGATGGCGTGATGCTGCCGCGACTGTTCCGCGAGAGCGGGTTCCGAACGGACCTGGTAGACCTAACCACGCTGGCTGAAGCGCAGATGTTCCGCTCGAGAAGCATTGGGCTGGTGCAAGCATCGGGCGAAGGCCTGGGAATGGAAGAGCACATTGTTCCGTTCACAATGGTACTTCTGCTGGGGCAGGTTCTGCCCGTATTCGTGGCGTGCTGGTGGCTGTTGAAGGGTGTGAGCATGATTGCGGCAGGTTCGACAATTGAAGACCCGACGGGGTTGGCGATGGTGAGCCTGCTATTGATGATGGCGCTGATCGCAAGCTATGTGCCACGGCTGATAGCGGCAAAGCGATTCAAGCAGTCGATGGTTTCTGCGATGCTGCATCCGCTGGAGATGCTGCTGATGCTGATGGTGCAATGGCTGGCGTTTGCGCGGACGGCGATGGGACGACCGGTTACGTGGCGCGCGCGGGAATATCCTGGGCAGGTTTAGGAGATAAAAACTAAAGGCCTTTTTCTGAAGAGCTATTCGCTGTAACGAGCGAAGCTGGTGTCGGTCTCGTAGACCGTGCAATCTTTCACGCGCACACGACCGGTGGTCATGGTGTGGAGCTGAGAGGCAGTCTGGTCAAAGAAATATTTGGCGAGATTTTCAGCCGAGGGGTTGAGCGTGGTGAAGGGCTCAAGGTCGTTGATCATCTGGTGGTCGAGGTAGTCGACGGTGGGACGCAGGATCTGCTTGAGGAGTTTGAAGTCGAGCAGGAGGCCGGAGGCGTCGAGCTCTTCGCCAGCTAACGTGACGAGCACACGATAGTTGTGGCCGTGCGGGTTCTCGCACTTGCCGCGATAGTTGCGAAGGTAGTGGCCGGAAGAAAATCCCGCCTGCACGGTTATTTCAAACATAGCTTTATTGTAGAGCGGTTGAGCTAGCGGCGGCGTTTCTGCTGCCGCTCTTGCGTGGCACGGCGCTCGGCCTGTTCGAATAGCGCGGAGAGCACGCCGAGCAGAGCCACGACGAGGCTTATGCAGAGCAGAGCGTAGGAGGTCATGCGCCAGAGAGCGGCGTCGCCGGGTGAGCCGAGCTGGTGGGCGATGTTCGTGAAGGAGAGCACGAACGAGACGATGGCGAAGAAGCCAAGGGTTGCGGCGAGGATGTAGAGATTGCGTCCCATGGACCTGTACTCAGGATACAGTTTCGAAGAATTTTTCGATGTCGGTGATGTCGTCGGTGCGGCGATAGGGCGGCAGGGAATTGAGGAAGGTGGCACCGTAGCGCGTGGTGCGGATTCGAGGGTCCAAGAGGACGAGCACGCCGCGGTCGGACAAAGAACGGATGAGGCGGCCGAAGCCTTGCTTGAGGGCGAGGACGGCTTGCGGGACCTGGAGATCCTGAAACGCGTTGCCGCCGGCGGCGGAGATGGCATCGGTGCGGGCTTTCATGATGGGGTCTGAAGGGACAGCGAAGGGTAGCTTGTCGACGATGACGCAGGAGAGTTGTTCGCCCTGAACGTCTACACCTTGCCAGAAGGAGGATGTGCCGAAGAGCACGGCGTTGGGAGTTTCGCGAAACTGCTGCAGAAGGATGTGGCGTGGCGCGCTGCCCTGCATGAGCAGAGGGAAGGGAAGCTCGGCGAGAAGGCGGTCGTGGAGCTCACGCATTTGCGCGTAGCTGGTGAAGAGGCAGAAGGCGCGGCCGCGCGTGATTTCGAGAACGCGGCGTATTTTTTCGGTGGCCTGCGGGACGAAATCGGGATGCCGAGGCTCGGGCATCGTCGGAGGTAAATAGAGCAGCGCCTGTTTGGCGTAGTCGAAGTGGGAGGCGACGATGAGCTCTTTGGGGAAGGGGATGCCGAGACGTCTTTTGAGATGAGAGAAGCCGGGCTTGCCGTCAGCTTCAGCGACAGTGAGTGTGGCGGAGGTGAGGATGACGCTGGGGTAGTGCATGAAGAGCGTGTCGGCGAGGAGTTGTGAGACGTCGATGGGCGTGGCCTGGAGGTGGGTGGTGAAGGCCTGAGGTGAGCCGGTACCGCGGGCAGCGTTGCGCAGGTTCATCATGGCGCGACGCTCGATCCAGAAGACGTTGTTGGGGTCGTCGGATTCGAGCAGGAACTTCATGTGGTTGCGGATATCAGAGGTGCGTTTGCGCAGGCCGGCGGCTTCTTCGACGTCGCGGAGTCGATCGAGCTCGGATTCAAGATGGACGAGGGAGTTGGAGGCGGCGATGTAAGCATCACCGCGGTCTTCAAGGAAGTCGGAGCGGTCGGCAAACTCCATGCGACCGATGGCGCTGCCGGAGGGAGAAAGATTTGTTGGGAGTGAGCTGAAGAACATGCGAGAGCGTTCGCGGATGTTGAGCGTGGCGCTTTCGATGGCGGGAGTGCTGACGCTTTTGGCGCGGAGCATGGATTCGGTGTCGCGGGCGAGCTCGTCAAAGCGATGGTTGGAGAGAGCGACACCGAAATATTGCGAGGCAACATCTTCGAGCTCGTGGGCCTCGTCGAAGATGACGGCGGCGGCTTCAGGGAGGATGCCGGCATCGGGAGCGCCGGCGGCTTGCTGCTTGATGGAGAGATCGGCAAAGAAGAGATGGTGATTGACGATGACGATGTCGCTCTCGAGCGCCTTGCGACGCATGCCGGTGATGTAGCACGGCTCCCAGTTGGGGCAGGATTGACCGAGGCAGACTTCGCTGCGCGCGTCGATCTTGTGCCAGAGCGCGGAGTGTTCGGGGAGGGTGTTGATTTCGGCGCGGTCGCCGGTTTCGGTGGAGCGCTCCCATTGGAGGATTTGGTGGAACTGGTCGATCTCTTCGAGGCCGGAGAGGATGGGGTTGTCGCGCAGGGCGTAGAGCTTTTGCTTGCAGAGGTAGTTGGCGCGGCCTTTCATGTAGCAGACGCGGAGCGGGCCGAGGAGTGACTCGAGGAAGGGAACGTCCTTGAAGAAGAGCTGTTCCTGGAGATTTTTTGTGCCGGTGGAGATGATGATGCGCTGCTTGTGCTCGCGGGCGCGGCGCAGGGCGGGGAGCAGGTAGGCGAGGGTTTTGCCGGTGCCGGTGCCAGCTTCGACGATGAGGTGACGACGGTCGGCAAAGCATTGTTCGATTTCGCGGGCCATGGCGTATTGGCCGGGGCGATGCTCAAAGGCGAGCGAAGATTGCGCGAGGATGCCGCCGGGGTGGAAGAACTCGTAGAGCGTGGGGAGCTTCTGCTCGGCATGCACTTCGGAATGGGTGGTGGTGGGCATTGGCTCAGTTGATGATATCGCCTTTTATTCGCCATGCCCTGCAACGTGCGACCATGGAAGAGACGAGGTATTCGTAATGGCACCGAAGAGCGGGAAGAAGCGGCTGGGCAAAAAGCACCGGCAGGCGAGCACACGACCGAAGATGGGGCGGTCGGCTCCGCGCGCGACCGCGACGACCGGTGCGGTGGCTCCGAAGAAGCGGAAAGAATTAGCGGCGAAGAAGGCTGCGGCGGCGAAGAAGGCGCGGACTCCGACGCGTAGCCCTGAGTTCGAACATCGGCGGACGATTGCCAGCGACCATGCGTTCGAAAAAGAAAAGCAGGTCCTTCGCTTCGCTCAGGATGACAAGTCCAGGGGTGTGCGCGATCTTGAGCGTGGTGGTGCGGGCAGTGCGCACGAAGAGCGAGATTGGAAAGAGGCGGAGAAGCTGGCGGCCGCGCTGACGATGGCGGAGTCTCCGAGTGCTGATGAACACTTGCCGCTGGTGGCGATCTGCGGGCGGCCGAACGTGGGCAAGAGCACTCTGTTCAACCGGCTGACGGAGACTCGGCGCTCGATTGTGGGTGATGAGCCCGGGATTACGCGCGACCGCATCTACGGCGAGGTGGAGTGGGCAGGGCGCGATGTGCGGCTGGTGGATACCGGCGGCGTGGTTCCTGATGATGAGGCGCTGATACCGGCGGAGATTTTTAGGCAGGCGAAGGTGGGGCTGGAAGAGGCAGACGCGATCATCATGGTGGTGGATGGCCGAACGGAACTTGCTGCTCCGGATGTGGAGCTGGCGCGGTTGCTGCAGCGCGGCGGCAAGCCGGTGTTCCTGGCGGTGAACAAGATGGATTCGGCGGAGATGTTTGCCGCGGCAGAGAATTTTCGCAGACTGGGATTCAAGAATGTGGTGCCGATTTCCGCGGAGCATGGGAATGGGATTGGCGATCTGCTGGATGATGTTTGGGCGGTGCTGCCGAAGGAGGGTGCGGCAGAGGAGGAAATACAGATTCCTCGCTCTGCTCGGAATGACAACCAAAAAGACAAGAACAACAGCGACATTGACGATGAAGGTTATGTCGAATTCACCGACGAGGGTGAAGAGGTAGCACCGGGACGCAGGTTGCGGTCGCATGGCGAGCATGTGGCGCGGGAGACGAAGATTGCGATCATCGGGCGGCCGAATGTGGGCAAGAGCACGCTGCTGAATGCGCTGACGGGGACGGACCGTGCGATTGTTTCTCCGATTGCGGGAACGACGCGCGATGCGGTGGATGAAGTGGTGGAGCGCGACGGGCACAGCTTCAGGTTCATTGACACTGCGGGCATCCGGCGCAAGGGCAAAACGAAGTTGATGGCTGAAAAGCTGAGCGTGATTATGAGCCGCAAGCACCTTGAGGCGGCGGATGTGGCGCTGCTGGTGATCGACGCGCATGAGGGCGTGGCTGCGGCGGATGCGAACATCGGCGGCTATGCGCACGAGAGTGGACGCAGCGTGATTATCGTGGTGAACAAGTGGGACCTGATGACAACGGCGAGGACGGACGGCAAACCGCCTGCAGACAAAAAGATTTACGAAGAGCAGTTGCGGTATGCGATGAAGTTTCTGGATTATGCGCCGATCATTTTTGTCTCGGCATCAGAAGGCAAGAACGTCGACGAGGTCTTCAAGAAGGTGGAGCTGGTGGCGCGGGAGCGGAGGAAGAGAATCTCAACCGGGGCGATGAATCGCTTCCTGGACAAGATTGATTTCCAGCGCGCCAGCGTGCCGATGAAGAAGCGGGTGAAAATTTATTACATGACGCAGGCGGCCGTGGCTCCGCCGACGTTTGTTCTGTTCACGGATCGCGATGTGAAGCTGCACTTCAGCTATGAGCGATTTTTGGCGAACGAGATCCGGGGGACGTTCAGATTTATTGGATCGCCGATCTGGTTCAAGGTGAAGGCTAGAAATAAAAAGGGCAGTGAGTAGAGTTTCGACTCACTGCCCTTTTTCGTTTTTTGAAGCTTAAGCTATGGGTGGATCGAATGCCGGTGGTGCCGGCGATGCGGGTGGTGGCTCGTATGCGGGTGGCGGGACTGCGGGCATGTGTGTTGCCGGCCAGTAGGGTGCGAGGTACTGGCCGAGGAGCGGGTAGCGTCCTGCGAGGAAGTACAACGCATAGGCCTGGATGAAAGCGATCACGTAACCAACGAGAATGAAGCTTGCGATGAAGAGAAACGCGACCCAAAGGATACCGAGCACAACCCAGATGAGGACCATGATGACTTTGCCTGCGTCTCCTGCGCTATGAAGGATGGCGTAGTCAAGTAGAGCGATGATGCCCAGAGGGATCATGCCGAGCATGGCTGTAATGAGAACAAGGATGTTTGCGCACCAGGAGCCTGCGAAACCTAGAATGACTCGCATCAGGAGAAAGAGAAATACCTGGCCAGTCTCGGCACGTAGAAGCCTCCAGACGCGGGTGACAGTCTCAGCGATCGAGGTACTCTCCATCGCCATGGAGGGCAGGCCGAAATCATGCAGCAGAATGTGGATGATGCTGAAGAGGAAAGCGATGAGAATTGCCACTGCAAAGAGTCCGAAAAAGGTAGCGATCAACAGGCCCAAGTTGGCGGGCTGATTTTCTGATTGATGCAGCAGATGGACGAATTGCACGATGGCAGGAATGAGCATCGGCGCCATACAAAGTAATGCCACAAGTGAGACGATGAGCCTGAGGCCGAGCCAGCGCCAGGTGATGGAGCCGTAACGGTTCCAAATCGGACCCACAGTGGTGTCATTGCGCAAGACAACCTCGAAGAGGACGAACTGCAAGCGCGAGCCGATGTACATCATGATCAGGACGAAAATGAATATGCCGACGAAAAGAACAACCGCCAGGGCAGCAATGGTGGCAAGAATGCCTGCTGCAGAGCCAGGCCAATTCTGAGGGTTTCCGGCATGGCTATTGTTGCCGAAGTTTCCCATGTTGGGGAACGAACCACCACCGACGCCGCCAATTCCAGCGAAGACGGCGACCGCACCAATCTTGAGCATCGTTTGCCAACGACGGTTGTCCCAAAGAAGGCGGCGGGTGTGGGCCCAGGCTGGGCCGATGGCATCAATGGCGGAGAGTGGAAGCATAGGGCGACCTCGTTGGAATCCGTGTGCAGGAAGGCTACCGCATTCGGACGCGGGTGCAACAAAAAATTTGTGCGGGGCTGGCTCAGAGCGAGGATTTGACGGCTATCCCCATGACCTCAAAGCGCGCTCCGAAGAGCAG
>Ga0206874_1117_pt2 | contig 14722 bp, 13 predicted proteins | sample Alteio_BWOrgCont_12_FD_152629 | JGI IMG/M metagenome (GOLD analysis project Ga0206874, IMG submission 152629) | Enriched cells from forest soil in Barre Woods Harvard Forest LTER site, Petersham, Massachusetts, United States -... | ecosystem: Environmental > Terrestrial > Soil > Temperate forest >...
GAAACCCTACCCGAAGGTGTCCATTATCCGGCCCGAGCAGTCGTCGTAGGGGCATTCACCACAACCGGCCACCACAACTTTCGCTTACGGGTGAAACACCCCATATAAATGCGCATGATTTCCGCGCATATTCTGGTACATGAAAGATACTGAAATCTCTTTAGTTAAAGAACCGGTCATCCTACCCCCAAAAAATCAGTCTAATCCCGCAGGTCGGATCCTGGTCGTGGATGATGATAGCGACCTCCGCCAGCTTACCATCAATGTACTGGCCGGCTCCGGCTATGAGGTTGAAGCCGTCAAAGACGGGTCCGACGGCTGGGATGCGCTGCTGGCCGGCGACTACGCGCTCGTGATCACCGATAATAAAATGCCCCGGATGACCGGCCTTCAAATGATCGAGAAGCTGCGTTCCTCGGGCAGGGTCATCCCCATCATCATGGCCACCGGATATGTGCCCACGCAGGAATTTACCCGCCGGCCATGGCTGAAGCCGGACGCCACATTGGAGCGGCCATTTTCCAATGATGAACTTTTGGAAGCCGTGAACAAAATCCTCCGCCCGGCCGCCGGCAATGACAGCCCTAAAACGGTGCTGCTCCCGGGAAAAAACGGCATGCCGATCAACGATGAAACCCAAAACAAGGGCGACCATGGGACGCAAACGGAGCAGGCGCTCCGCGACTCCGAATTGAGTTACCGGCGGCTGTTCGAAGCGGCCAAAGACGGCATCTTGATCCTGGACGCGGGCACGGGACGCATCAATGACGCGAATCCCTTCCTGGTCAAACTGCTGGGTTTTTCCCTCCAGGAAATGACCGGCAAAACGGTCGGCGAACTGAGTCCGTTCAAGGACATCGAGTCGAACAAGATCATGCTGGCGCGCTTGCAAAACGACGGTTATGTGCGCTATGAAGACCTGCCGCTGGAAACGCGGGATGGCCGGCACATTGCCGTGGAGTTTGTCAGCAACGTGTATCGGGCCGGTGACCATAATGTGATCCAGTGCAATATTCGGGACATCACGGAACGCAAACAAGTCCAGGAGCAGATCCGCGTGCTCAACACGGAACTGGAGCAACATGTCGTCGAACGCACCGCCCAGTTGGAAGCCGCCAACCAGGAACTGGAGGCGTTCAGCTATTCGGTTTCCCACGACTTGCGCGCACCGCTGCGCCATGTGATGGGCTTCGTGGATCTGTTGCAAAACGACACGGGGTCATCCTTTTCCAAAAGCGGCCTTCATCATCTGGCGACCATTTCCAAGGCGGCCAAACGGATGGGGAATCTGATTGATGACCTGCTGGCCTTCTCGCGGATCGGGCGTTCGGAGATAGAAAAAACGGACGTCAATCTCGACCAGTTGGTCGGGGAGGTCCGGGCGGAATTTGAAGCGGACACGAAGGGGCGAAACATCACCTGGAAAATCGGCCCCTTGCCGCGGGTGATGGCCGACCGGGCCCTGTTGCGCATGGTGCTGGTCAATCTGATCTCCAATGCCGTGAAGTTCACCAGCCGGCGGGCCGAGGCCAATATTGAAATCGGCTGCGTCCCCGGCGGCGACGAGGAGACCGTGATCCAAATTCGGGACAACGGCGCAGGTTTCGACCCGCGTTATACCAACAAACTTTTTGGCGTGTTTCAACGCCTGCACAGCCAGGACGAATTCAAAGGCACGGGCATCGGGCTGGCGAACATCAAGCGCATCGTTCAGCGGCATGGCGGCCGGGTATGGGCCGAAGGCGTGGTGGATGAGGGAGCGAGCTTTTATTTTTCCATCCCCAGGCAAAACGGAGGCGGCAATGGATACTGAACCCATCGTGATCAAAAATATCCTGCTGGTCGAAGACGATCCGCAGGACGCGGAACTGACCTTGGCGGGGCTGGAAAAGAGCCATCTGGCCAGCCGGGTGGTGGTGGTCCATGACGGCGAGAAGGCGCTGGATTATCTTTATCGCCGGGGGATATTTGAGATGCGGCCGGGCGGCAATCCCATCCTGGTGATGCTCGACCTCAAAATGCCGAAGGTCAACGGACTGGAAGTATTGAAAACCATCAAGGCAGATGAGCATTTGAGGATCATACCCGTGGTGGTGCTTTCGTCCTCGCGCGAAGCCCGGGACGTGGTGGGATGTTACAAATATGGGGCCAACGCCTACGTGGTGAAACCCGTGGATTTCGGCGACTTCATGAAGGCGGTCCAGCAGCTCGGCAGCTTTTGGACGGCCATCAACGAACCGCCGCCCGTCGTCTTGAAAGAAGAAGCCAGAGTCAAGGTGGCTGCCTAATTTTCCGGAAAGAAACGTTTAAATGCCCGCTATGCGTCCTGCATCGGGAATTTTAACGATGCTGCGGTGGGTACAACACCCCATGGTTTCCACCCCGTTTTACACATATTTGTTAGCGCATGGATATCAGGGCAAGTTCTCCCACAAAGAAGCCGGCGGGCGTACCGGTTCAACCCCGGGCAAATTCGCGTCAACGTACACTTGGGGTGGATTTCGATTCAGCATTCGTCGAATTTGATTTTCAGGCGGTCAATCTAACACGGGCAACAACGGGAAAATGCCGGCAACGGCGACCATTCCAGCAGTGCAAATGAATTGCCCAAAACAAGGAACTGCCGAAGCGAGGGCGCTTAACGGGCGGCCAAACTCTACCGGCAGCGGCAAGGTACAAAATATTCATGCGGTGGTGGCCTGTGCGGATTTCGCCGCCAACCGGCGGGCCGAAGCCGTGCTGGAACGCGTAAGCCGCCGGTTTGCCGGCCGGGGACGGCTGACCTGCTCGCCCTGGAGCTTTGCCCTTCTGGCCGTATCCGTGTGGCGGCGGCAGGCCGCAGCGGAAGCAGCGGCAGCAGACGTCATCGTCATTGCGGCGCATGGTGAGGCGGACTTCTCCGAAGTGATCAAGGACTGGGTCAGTCTGTGGGTTTCGCAGAAAGAAGACCGGCCCAAAGCTTTGGTATGCGCTTTGGACTGGAGCCAGGGCGCGACCCGGGGGTTAAGCCAAATCGTTTCCCAACTCAAGCAGGTGGCCCGACTGGGTAACATGGATTTTTTTTCAAACCGGGAAGACAAGGAGATGAGGCGGTGTTGACACGGAGAGGTTCAGCGGAATCACCCGGCAATTCGCATTTGAGTTGCCCGTAAAACGGTCCAAAACGGATTGCCGGGTGCCCGGAAGAGGGGCGTATGAGCCCACACAGGCTTCCCAAGGGCGGCAGGTAGGAACGTATATATGAGCAAGGAGGTTTAATGCCCAGTATCTGCCGCCCTTTGTTTTTGTTGAACGAGTGGGAAAGAAATGCCGGGCCACACGTTGCGCCTTTATGGGGAAAGCAGGATGTCCCCTCTGCAACACGGCCCTGACAACAACCGGAAATCTGAACATTGGAGGAACCTTTTGCACAGACCTCAATCTGCTATCAGAGCCTCCTTAATATACCCCATTCCTGGCCTAAAGCCAAATGATCGCCCGTTCCCTTGCATTTCGGCAAGCGAGGCTTAGGTTGGGTTGGGTCGATACAGACAGTTGAGTCGGTGCAGATCGGTCAGTTCGGGTTCTGTATCGGCCCATTGATTTATTGAGGTCAATGGATTTAAGGTTTAGTAGGAAGCAGTTTTGAGAAGTTCCGAAGTGTTCCGGACCGGTTCAAAATCAACTTTTGCTGACAGTTGATCTTTTCGCCGCCTAAGTATTTAAAGCCAAAGCGTTAAAACTGGAGGCGAGGGTCGGAATCGGCCAAAGAACTCCGACAACGAGAGTGATTTTGCCAAATTTTACGGCAAAACACAAGGTAACACCGTGACTACTTTACGGGGCTGAATCCTACACCCTTGCTCACACTTCTGCTCACAGTGCCCGCCCAAGCCAAAGCACCCCTTCAAGCCGGTTTAAGGCACTCTGGGGAGTCGTTCTTGGCATTGTTCACCAGCTTGGACACCCGGTAGCAGTTCATATCCTCTGCCGGGTGGGCTCAACAGGTTTCAGATTGGGGGCAAATGCCGCTTGATTCGCTGCGAAATTCTGTAAAGTGGGTCTCGGGCGTTTGGGAAAAGTGCATCTTCAGGAATAGGCGAAAAATGGCCATTCCAGAAGTTCTTTGAAGCAATGTGAAATTTGGCTAGAAGGCGCAGTCCAAAGTCAATTTCGTGTGGAGCGTAACGCTGCTTTTCACTGAAGGTGGTTAAATCAGGATATTCACCTAGCAAATATCCTTCTTGAAAATAAGGTCGGCGGGCCACGGGGGGGCAAATGCTTGAAAGACGGATGGATTGAATACCCTGTTCTGAAGACGCGCTGATAGTGCCGCCTAGTGATGGTGCCGCCAAGACACAAATGATAGGTTCACTTGAGTATTCCCCCATAGTTGCGAAAGACGCTGCGACCCGCAAAGAATGAGTGACATCCAAAAGAGGCGTGGCGCAAATTCCGTAATGTTGAATTATCGCCCACTGCAAAATTCTTGAACGGGCCACGCGTTCCCGACCAAGGAAGCCTTCTCTGCGAAAGCAATTCACGATTCTCATCTCTGCTACTCGCAGGCGTTGATAACGCAGTCGAACAATCGGAGCCCTCGGCGGAGCATTTCTATTTCCAACAGGTCGGAATATGGACGGTTTGATGTATGTGAGCCCCGCCATATTGCGATATTCCTTTTTTTGGCCACGAAAAAGAAGAACATGTTCGGGGTTGTGAAACGAGATAAGAGCAACCTTTTCTACGAGTTCTGGAAAACTATACACGTCCAACCCACGACAAGAACGGATTTCATCATTTGTTGCCTGAGTGATGCGTTCGTTACCATCTAAAAATGACATCAACTGGCGTTTGCCAAGGGTTTGCATATTTTTTCAGATGCGCTGTTGCAGTTCGTAGTGGTCAGGCATCTTGTCAGTTGCCGGAAAGCAATTCCTTCAAAAAGGCATCCCGATGCTGACGGAAATTGTTCAAATAATCTTCGACTTCTGCGGGACTGGCTGGCTCCAAAGTGACATGTTCATTTCCGAATTTCCGTCTTGTTACTTCGCGAAATTGAAGAACCAATTCTCTAGGGGTTCGGGCATTGATTGTCATGCGCTCGTCATCTGGATATACAATGTCGAGGAGCGGCGAAGAGTTTGGCAACATGCTCAAATACACACGGCCTCTATGCGTTCCCTCAATCGAGAGGTTGTAGATGGCTGTTTCCATAGAGCAATGTGCGAAAGACGGTCAAAGCATTATCAACGTCATTGGCCTTTTGATTTTCGTTTTTGTGCGCGAATCTTCGCGACCAATTTTGGTTCAGTCACCGCGCTTTGCTTCATGCGCTCATCGTAAAAAAGTTCAAATCTCCTTCTGACATCGGCGTGAAACGCTTCCTTTTGTTCTTTGTTTTTTTTGTAGAGCGTATCTGCAACCGTAGCCTCAAGAGCCAACAAACGCATATCCAATCTGGCCAAAAAACCCAAAAATGCGGTATTTACTTCTGATTGGTCTGGTTGTCCTGCCATAAATTTTGTGCGGTCATTCTTAGCTCTTGATGGCAAAAGTGCAAGCCCCGTTCATAATGTAGAAAGCCGAACCATGCCGGTTCGTAACGTGAACCGCTTTGACGAGAGGGCCAATACCCAAGCGAGGAAATCAAACGGCGTTTTCCAAACACACATACCCATAAGACCGAAAAAAAGAAATATGCCCACATAATCAGGTGGTGCGCATCGGTTTCTTGACCGGTGACTTCGCTGCCCGGAATTTCGGAACGTCGGCGAAAGCAACGCCGTTGTCTGTCCTACCCTTTTGGCATATACCGTGAATCATCATCTGGCGACGGCTCCGGCGTCTGTGGCAGTGATGGCAATGTCGGCGGGGGTGAAGGTCTGTATGGGTCTTTGGCGTTCGCTACGGCCCCTTGTAGCGCAGAATGGAAGCTTTGCGGCGAAGCCTATGCAACTCAAGGCGAATGTCCTGCCGCCAATGCTGGTGACTGTCACCGTGCCATAACCACACAGCCGTCCGATGAACGATTCGACGATGAAAATGCTCTCGATATTTTCCAAGGGCAATTCACCCGAAATCCGCGCCAAAAGGCCAGTGCGGAAAATGAGCCGTTTGGTGGTCAGTTTGATTTCCGATTTCAGGTAGGCAAGCCAGATTACCAGCAAGACAACCCCGAAAATCACCGCTTCTGGGATTAGTGCAAGCCAGATTATCCACGAAATTGACGGGGTGGGCTGTGAATTCAGAGTCGCAAAACCACTCATTACTTTCACAAAAAAAATCACCGGTAAGAGTGGCAGCGATAGCGCGGCCAAAACAAAAACGGCGGGAATAAAAATCCCCCAATGCAATCGCACGGTTGCCAGTGTTGTTTCTTGTTCGGAATAACTGCTCATTTTGCTGCACCCTTTACAAAATCAAAATAGGCCGTCTGCTCTAGCCCTCGAAATAGGCCCGAGGATTTCCAATGCTTCTTTTGTCAGGGGCGCGATTTCAGCATCTGAAAGCTGGCGGCCTTGGTGATAAATTGCTGCGATGAGACAGTGGCAAGTCAGAGCATTAGCCATGTCGCCAATCAGCGACTCCTTTGAGTTCTGGATATTTGCCTCGCAAGGGAAAATTTGCTGCTGTGTTATCGAAACCCATTCGCAGCGCGTATCGCCAAGTTTCCCTAGTATTTCTGCGACTTGAATTTCAAAATCGGCATCCGCGTCGGAAGCTACTAAATCGTTTGTGATGTGTTTCATTTTTGCCATAAAATACATGATGCTAACTGTCCATTTAAATGTTGTGGGTATTCTTTGGGGCAGAATTCATTTCGACCTTTTTGATAATCGTGTGAGCAAGTTGTTCGCTAAACCCTGCGGCAAATGCGATAATGAAAACACCGGCCCTGCCTTTCTGTGAAAAGATTGTGAATGCAATTCCAATGTGAGCTGCCACCTGAATGACCGCAGCACTAAAGAAGCCGATTATGATTCGTCCTCCACCTTCCAAATTGTGCAGTAGTCTGCCCGCTGACGGGTCAAGCGGAACTTTGCCAGCGCGAAGCAGAATGGAAAACAAAGCTCCAAATCCACCCACGCAAGAACCCAGCCCAACGTAATAAACATTTTCTCCAAATAGTTTTACGCCATTGTCCAAGTTCCATACCGCAAGCAGCAATACCAGCATGAAAAACATTGTCGTAAAAAATGCTCCACTCAAATACCAAAGCCGCGCAATTTCTTGGTTGCGGGCGGTTCCGTATTCAGCCGCCTTGTCCAACATTTGTATGGCACTTTTCTGCTCAAAATCAAATCCACGCGCTAAACCCTCTCCAATCATTATACGGAAGTTTTTCCGTTGAATATCTGACAGATGTTCGACCGGGTAAGCTTGTAATATAGCGGCGCGATTCAACAATTCGCTAATTGAAGCCAGAGCCGATTTTCTTTCGATTTCACGGTCAAATTCTTCCGTTGTTTCCCAATCCAATTCGCCCAATTCATCCAGCCATACTGCATAATATGTCGTTGCGCTTATAAGGTGGTGCTTGTCGGGGACGAGTCCCCATATTCCATAATAATCAACGCGGTCTTGGTTTGTTGATTTAGGGGATGTTGGCTGAGAAGGCATAAATCATTTTGGTGCTGATTACAGCGAGACTGAAAACGGAAAATGAGTTGACCGCCTCCCCCCGTCGAAAGTCGGTTGTTGTGGATAGTTGTTGGTGAAAGTCTTAACCTGAGCCACATCAAAAGCTTCTTTAACCGAAATTGTTTTAAAATATCTACATTCACGAGCAAGGCGTTCAGCGTCGGAAATGAGAAATCGGGTAAAACTTAATTTGTCTGCGGCAGCTTGGTTAAGGGTGCATGAATATATCAACGTCCGTCCTTCGGGTGATAGCACGAGAGCCTTTTCGTATGCTTCTCTTGCTTTCGCAAAACGGTCTTCTGCTAAAATCGTCTCCCTGTTCGCAAAATGGGCCATTTTGGTCGTTTCTTCTATCACTTCGCCACCATATTGGCGACAGGCATCCATGACTACCAATTCACGTTTTGCTCGAACCGTCAATGTGTGTTCGGTTAGATAATCGTCCTTTGAAATAAACATCCGGGTTTCAGTATTCCTATCGGGTAGGATTTTGTAGTGACCATGACCAGAGAACGCAATTAAGGCATAATCCAAATTCATCAATTTATGGAGGTTTAGCGTTAGCTCGATAATCTCCTTTGAGGTGTCCGACATCACATTAATTTCTTCGTCTTTCCAAGCTCCTCCTTCCGGCGATATTAGAAATGATTTCCACGCATCCGCATCCATTGTTGCACCCGGGAGCTTGTCATGGTCTGGTAGATTCGGTGTCACGATGATGACTGCTTTCTTTTTCATGGTGATGATAATTGGTGCTTTGCGCCGTTCACGTTTATTGGTTCTGTTTGGTATAGGGCTATTACTAAAATAATCCAAGCTTCTGTTTTGCTTCCGCGATGAATTCAGTTGCACCGTGATTCATTTGAATCTCAAAGTCACGGCGAAGGTGTCTAAAAAGGGCGTCAAAGACCAACGGACTCCTTCGGCGATGCTCAAGAATTTCATCCTGAAGCCGTCGCGCTCTTGCGGAGATTTCTGGCTCAGGCTTACCATCAAGAGCGTCTGTCCAGAGTTTTTCGGAGTGTTCTTTAAGCTTGTCGAGCTGGGTAGACGCATCCATTTGCTCACTAAATTGTCGGTATCCCAGCAACAGCGCGGGCGATAACGGCGCAGCAACCTTCATCACAAAGTCCTCGATTGTGAACCCATTTCCCATTGCTAAAATTAGAACCACCACAAAAATCACAACAACGCTGAAAATTACTGTAATAGCGTAACGGCGTCGTTGCTTCACATCCCACCAACAGTTTGCCCTTTGACAAACCAATCGAGCGATGTATAGCGGCAGGCATCCAACATCTTTCGCGTACCAATCGGTAAGAGGCGGCATTGATGCTTCCCATGTTTTGTATTTATCCGCCTGTTCCTTTACCAACTCGGGGTCAGGACGCTTGCCTGCTTTGAGTTCGTCCCAAGGAAGGCCGAGTACATCGCAGTCAAACAACTCCTGTGTCCGGGCGGCGGCATCTCGCAAATGCTCTTGCCATGGCGTGAGCCATGCAATATCGCACAGCGTTATCAAGATTCCCCACAAAGCCGCGAAAGATTTTAGGGGTGGGTAGATGACAACCGAGAATGCCAGCAAAACTGCTAATGGCGCACTGATAATCAACTGCCACCCAAAAACCAATTTCGCCGTTGCATAAAGCTGGCGTTGTGCCGCTAATCGTTGCAACTGACGTTCTGAATTTTGCTCAATGGGAATCGTGTTCATTTATCGGTAATATGTCGGGAACTCATTATTGTAGACGAGACGCCACCAGTCGAAGGAATCTGAAATATCCCCCTTGCCAGCGGCCTCCCTTGCTTTCTCAGCGCGAGTAGCCGCAGTTTCCAGTTTCGACATGGCATCTTGATGCAGGGCATCCGTTTTACACGCCGGTATGTAGCCTGAAATTCCCATCGGGTCTTGCATGTCAGCCAACCCACAATCACGTAATTGACAGAGAATTCTCTTAACATCAATGTCGTAGACTATCGAGGTTTCCCCTGCGGCGTATTTTGCGACACGCAATTCCAGGTAAAACGATGAAATCGGAACATCTCGATAGCACTTCCATGCCTTTATAAACCTAACAAGAGGCTTCACTTTGCCCCCAAGTTTGTCGTTGATGTTCGCCACATAAGCGTTGTGTGCATCAGGACTTGCCTTCATCCATCCGCCTTTGCAATCCGCAATATCATAAACGTAGTGCCCCTCTTTATCATCGACGTAGTCTGCTGGCACAACTTCTGTCGTTTCCGATTTTGTATTGCCGAAAGGAACTACAACAGCGGGGCAACCCACGCGAACACCGGTGTATGGAAACCGGTCGTCCAATGAATCGCGGACCTTTCCAAGAGAGTATGTTGAATTTGCGGTTAGTGTGTCACGAGAGAGCGATGCAAGGTAATCAACATCGCTGTATCCCGATATGCTGGTTCCATTCCCAAATGAGCCAATTCGGACGAAACGCCGTAAGCCAAAATCAGTTTTTAATCTCGCTTCAATGGAGGCGCGGTGGCTCCTAGCGGCTTCAGTTTCAGAACTACTCGGAGTCAACTTGGTCAGAAAGTCCCGAAATCCTTCGTCAATCGTTCGCGGCATAATTTTCCCTTTTTGGTACGACACGCAAGCCGCCGTTAAAGACGGCCTGCGTATCGCTTTTGGTCATGGTTTAACCGATAATTTGACAACTGCCGTCACATTCTGGTTGTGCCAGCAAATTGTCGTTGTATTTGCCATCTGCATGAGTGCGGAGATAAGGAGCCTTCCCCGGTTCGCGTACGACACCAACGTAGCAAACTTTGTTGGTGCTTCGCTCAATCGTAAAATACTGATTGATGTTGCGGTCGATTTCATAAACCGCCGTCTCCCGTGAGACACGCCACTTTTCAGCCAAATTGCCGATGTGTGTGATGTGTTCATGTGGGCTCTGATGATGCGGTTTGTTGATGCAGGTAACGTGTTTTGCTGCCATACGTGTTTTTTATTTTGTTGTTTCCCGTGGCGTTATTGCGACGGGGATTCAACCACTGTTTCGGTTTCCTGTTTAACTGCTTGATGGAACAACAACTGTCCGAAACTTCTAAAGGCAGTGAGCCAATCTTGAACAATTTCCACAATCAAGCCGCCATCATGGCTAGCCGATTCTTGACTCGTGAAATGTGGTGAGATAATCTGGAAGTGCCGGTCAAGATTAGCTCTCCAACCACGCGTCAGCCCCTAGCGGGTTGTGCGTTTTGGGGACAATCTAGCCCGCTTGAACGATGTCAGTCGTTTGGGCGGGCTTCTAAATTTTAATCAGGTGGTTTCAATCTTTCCTCTATTGGTGTTGGTTTTTCATCGGGAATCGCGTCTTCAAAGGGTTCGTTGACACGATAGCCACATTTTCCTATTTGCATCCAAAGAAAACGGTAATAGCTCTCTCCAATTCTTTCCATTTTCCTTGCTCGATACAATAGTGCCTGCATGGAGATACCCCACTCCTTTTTCAACTGGCCCAATTTATCCAAATCAAGGTCGCCAAACCGCTGATTAATTTCGGCGGCAGGCATCAAAAATTCTCCAGCAAATTCCCATGCTTCATCTTCGACTCTTTCATGCGGTTCATTGTGCATAACCAAATGGCCCAACTCGTGCGCCAATGACAAACGCCTGCGAGATTTTGGCAATTCCTTATTCAGAAAAATAATCGGCGGCTTCTCCGGGGCGCGAATACAAAGACCATCCAATTTTGTGGTTGGGAATGGATAATCAACAATCACGCAACCCGTACTTTCAACCAACTGTGTTAGGTTCTGAACTGCGCCCTTTTTTATGCCCCATTTCTGCCGCACCATTTTTGCAACCGCTGGTGCCCCACCATTTTCTCTTGGCGGCAAATACGGCAATTCGCGCTTTTGCAAGTTTGTACCAGCGACTTTCTGTTCAATTTCTAGCCGCATGATGTTCATGTGCGCGTTGCACTGACGGAACACTTTCAACGGCAGTGATTGGGTCTTGCGGTAGAACGACACGCTCGCTGGCATTGTCGCGCATTGTTGGAAAAAGAAATCCCGCTTTTGTCCTAAAACTTCGACAAAACCTTGAACGTCACTTTCCTGTGGCATCAATTCACCAGCTTCAATTCTTGAAAGGCGGCTTTGGTTGCAACCAATCTGTTTTGCCAAATCCTTTTGCGTATAACCCTTCGCCTCCCTCGCCAGTGTCAGCATCCCCACATTGATTTGCAATGAGCCCGCGCTTCCCTGTTGAGAATTTTCAGCGGGGATTTCCTCACCACCAAATAAAAGCTTTTGAATCACTGTACCCAACTTATCTCTCCACTATTATTATGTGTCAAGCAATCGCTCGCAAAATCACTCGAAAATATGCTAACAGGCTATTAACAAGTTATTCACAACACTATATTGTGGTCTTTTTGAGATAATGCTACTAGGGATTGTGCCTTCGGAAAAGTCTGATGCTGTTATTGACCTGTCCAAACGCTGGCAGAAGTAAGACGAAACGGCCACCATTAAAAAATATCAATCAGTTGACGCGATTCGCCTTTTTCCCAGCAGGATTCGACAGACGTACTTTCGGGAGTGTCGGCGCAAGCAATTCGTGAACGCCGATTCCGTATGCCTTCGCCAGTTTTTCCAGCGTGGACAGCCGTAAATCAACGCGGTGTCCGCCTTCAATCAGTTGGTAATACTTGTAGGCCACGCCGGAAAGTTCGCTGACTTTCTCCTGTGTCAGCGCGTAGCGTTTTCGCAGTTCCCGCAATCGAGCAATTAGTGGTCTGCCTGTAATGGACTTCGGCACTGTGTCAGCGTAGCCGCGCTCGCATGAAGCAGACACCCAACGAATGATAGTGTTTCCTTGCCCGGCCGCGCCGGTTTTGCCATCCTGCGGCCAAGCCGCGCCAAACAAACCTAATCAAAACCAAATCCTATGCGCCCAATTATCACCGCCTTGCGTATTGCCACACCGTTCATTGTCTGTCTGCTCGTTACCGCGAACAGCCATGCACAATCTTTCCTCACCAATGGCCTTGTCGCCTACTATCCTTTGAACGGTAGCACTGACGACGCGACGGGCAGCGGTTTGAATTTGACGAACTACGGCGCACAATTAACCGCAGACCGCTTCAATGTCCAAAGCAACGCTTTTTACTTTAACGGGACAAACAACTACATGGCGACGGCAACCAACTACGCGCTGCCAACGGGGACAACAAACCGCACATTGAGCTTGTGGGCAAAAGCCGACGCTTCAATTACAAACAGCACCGGGACTTATGTTGTCGCTGATTTTGGCAGCGGGGCATCGGCAAACAAGGCGTTTGGCCTTTTGCTTCAAACAAAAACGTGGGCTGTCCTTTTTGACGGTTCAGGCCAAGACGTTTTCTCCACGGTCACGGTAGATGCTGCATGGCATCAATACGTCTGCATTTACAGCAACGGCTTTGCTCAGCTTTACATTGACGGCACTCAATACGTCAATCAGTCGAAAACAACTTCTACGGCAATCGGAAAGTTGATAGTTGGAAACAACATCAACGGGCTTGGAAATTACTTCGTCGGCAGCGTTAGCGACGTTCGCATTTACAACCGCGCTCTGGCGTCAAGTGAAGTGGCCGCGCTCTACTCGGTGGAATCGAGCCAATACGCAAACTCTGGAATTTTTCAAGCGGTTGGGATAAGCAACACCAACCTTGCCATTGGCGCGAAATACCAGATGCAGGTTTCCAGCGATTTGACTACTTGGACAAACAGCGGGGCAGTATTCACGGCTACCAATTCCACAGTGACGAATTTTTACCCCGTGAACTGGAATCAGTTGTTCTTCCGGCTGCAACGGTTGTAGCATAATCAAGCCCGCGCAAATCGTGAGGGCAAAGCGCGGTCTAATTCTCATTGCCCGCGCAACTTCGTTGCTTGGCTTCCCTGTATGAGATGCTTCTTAAGCAATAAGAAAAAACAAAACCCCCAAGGAACCGTTTAAGGTTCCAAGGGGCTTTGCGTATGAGACAGTTCTTGAAGCTCCATTTCTTTTTTACCGTGGCAGGAGAAACCACATTACGCACCAGAATCACTTCCTCGCTCATCTCCATTTCCGAAGGAGAGGCTACATTAAGCCTTACTGGAACTGCCTTTGCTGTTGGGAACGTGTGTTAAAAACCCAAACCGTCTTAATACAAACGGCGGCAGTCAAACCCTGACGAGAAACAAAACCACTCGCATTTGAATTCGTCACCACTGCGGTTATTCAGAGCGGTTTTATCCGCTCCTGTTTTTTTCATTCCGTATAGAATGGGTTGCGCCCTTCGTCTTCGTTGTAATCAACCACTACGACTCCAATAATAGGATGACTTGGGAAACCCCACGCTGTCTCGTCGTTGGGCTAAAAGAGATTTGGACTCTTTTTTGGCGCGGCCTTGCGGCTTTCGTTTGCAACCTGACGGATGAACACTCGCCCACCACTAACATATACACCGACCTTCATACAGGCAGACAGGCATAGACCGAAATATATTCACCGTTTTCTCCACTTTTTTTGCCGGAACAATTTCCCAGCGGTATCCGATACGGTGTATATGATAACGATGCCCCGCTCTGTCATTGGCTCTGGCTTTGGCGTTGCCCTGTTGAACTTCGGGGGAGGGGTTTCGTTGAATACAATTCTCGCCAAAGCTGGCAGCGGGGGGAACAGGTTCGCGGCGCAAGAGGATAAAGACCGCCAATTAACCGAGCCGGTGTTTGCGGAGCATCCGATAACCAGCCATGACACGCCGCGCATTGCTGAAATTCTTGGTGGAATCCGCGCCCTAAATTTGCCGCTGAAACTCTATGCCGGCGAAGCTGGATTCAAAGACCCGAAACCAACGGATGAAAAGCAGGAAATCTGGAAGCTCGCCAATGGAGAGGGCATGGAATTTCAGTTCGTGATTGAGGAAGGCCACGGGAAGCAGCCAATTCACGCAATTTGGTTGAAAGTGGAAGTCGAAAAACAGGGGAGTTTTTTTGCCATGCGTAGATTTTTTGAGCAAGTCGCCGCGTTGCTGCTTGAGCATTGCGGCTACCCCTATCTCTATGGCCGCGCCGTTTGGTCGTCAAACAGCCGAATCAAGGC
>Ga0206874_1203_pt1 | contig 14712 bp, 17 predicted proteins | sample Alteio_BWOrgCont_12_FD_152629 | JGI IMG/M metagenome (GOLD analysis project Ga0206874, IMG submission 152629) | Enriched cells from forest soil in Barre Woods Harvard Forest LTER site, Petersham, Massachusetts, United States -... | ecosystem: Environmental > Terrestrial > Soil > Temperate forest >...
CGGTTCCCACTAACCCAGCTCCTCCGATGACCGAAGAAGGATTCACGGTCACCGATGAAACCGGGTCTGGTGATTGGGTGCCGATCGCGTAAAAAACCGAGTTTTCGGCCCCCACCATGATCGTGCCGTCAAACGTAATAGCCGGCGAAGATCGAATAATCGAACCGACTACATTGACTTGCCAGACGACGTTGCCCGGATACTGCGTGGCGTACAAGTGGCCATCGTCGCATCCGAAGTAAACCACCCCGTTGTCGCCCAGAGCGGGGGAGGATTTTATCGCACCGTTCGGCTGGGTGCAGACCCAGTTCACCAAGGGATTCTGGGGTTGGGCCTGATTGTAAGCGTACAGAACGCCACCTTGAGTTCCGAAATAGATAGTGCCATCGGGCCCGATGGCCGGCGTCGATGTGATCGGAGAGGCGGCTTTGTAACTCCATGCCACGTTGCTGCCGCTATAGTCGTATACGTTCGAATCCGCCGATCCCACAATAAGGTTGCCGTTTAAGCCGATGACGGGCGAGGTGGTGAACCCCGCCTGATTGGTGGCGATGACGCTGAGGCCTCCCGACGCGGAATCAAACCATAGCAGGTGCCCATCGTCGCTGACAAAGTAGCAGTCGAACTTACCGTCGCACGCGGGAGAAAGCGTGACCGTCGAAGTGGTGGTGGCCATTCCGACCAGCGTGCCGCTGTTCACCGAGTAAATATTGTGATCGTCGCTTCCGAAAACGACGTCGCCGCTCTGATCGAACACCGGAGTCGTCCGGACCGGGCCTTTCGCTTTGTACTTCCAGCTCAGCGAACCGCTGGTCGAACTGACTCCATAAAGGTATCCGTCCGCGGATCCGACATAGATGTTGCCGTCGGAGCCGATCGCCGGACTGAAGACCTGACCGCCGGTCTGAAATTTCCATCGAAGGTTCCCATGTTCGTCGAGCGAAACGAGATATCCGTCGTTCGTGCCGAAATAGACATTCCAATTCGAGTCGATCGCAGGTGAGGAATCGATCGGTCCGGTCGCTTGGTACTGCCATTGGCCAAAACCATCCGAACCATCGGCAACTCCCTGGCCAGAATTCGATTGGTCAGCGTGCATCCGTTGCCAAGCGTTGCTTTGGCCAAAGGAACTTGTGCAGACAAGCGACAAAAATAAAGAAAGGAAGACCGGCAATCGGCTCATGGCAGCATCTGTTAGACGGATACAGACGGTCGAAACGTCGGTTTGCCGACCTATCGTTTTTTGCTACTCTTCCATTGCGGCTTCGAGAATTCCGTCCGCCACAAAGATCGGGGAATCGAAGCGCATGGCGAGGGCGATCGCATCCGAGGGGCGGGCGTCGACCTCCATCTCTTCCTTGCCTCGCCGAATATAAAGCTTGGCATAGTAGACGGTGTTCCAGAAATCGTCGATCACGACCCGATCGAGCGTGATTTCGGCGCGATCCATGATCTTTCGGATGAGGTCGTGAGTCATCGGTCGTTCCGGCCGAGAACCCTCGTACTCCATCTGGATTGCGCCGGCCTCAAACGGACCGATCATGATCGGGAGCTTTCGCTCTCCATCCGTGACCAACACGAATCGGGACACCGATCCGTTGTTCTCCATCAGGTAAACGCCGTCTACGTTGACCTCGATCAGCTCACCCATGGACCCAGGTTCGCGGGCGGGAGCGGGGCCCTCGTACGGAAAGAACGAGGGTGGCTCATCAAAATTGCCCGAACGATCTGCGTCGTCGAACTCTTCAGCCATGACTAGGTTCCTGCCTTCGTCCGAGCCACCACGCTCTCCAGGAAAGCCGCATTCGTCGGCGTCCGTTTTAGAAGCTTGATCAAAGACTCGGTCGCTTCCACAGAGTTTGTCTGATTTGCGAGCAAACGGTGGAGTTGATAGACGCCTTCTAGGTCCTCCTTCTTAAACAGAAGTTCCTCATGGCGAGTCGAGCTGCGCTTGACGTCGACGGCCGGCCACAGGCGACGCTCGGCGAGGTCTCTGTCCAGCACGATCTCCATATTGCCGGTTCCCTTCAGCTCTTCATAGATCGCATCGTCCATCTTGGAGCCGGTATCGACGAGCACGCTCGAGATAATCGTGAGCGATCCGCCTTCCTCGATGTTTCTCGCCGCGCCAAAGAAGCGCCGCGGACGGTAGAGCGCGCCGGGGTCCAAACCGCCGGAGAGCGTTCGACCGGAAGGGTTGATCGTCAAGTTGCTGGCTCGGGAAAGCCTGGTGAGAGAGTCGAGAAGGATCACGACATCGCGTCCGAACTCGACCATTCGCTTGGCCTGCTCCATGCAAAGATCGGCGACCCGCATATGGTTTTCCGGAGGTTCGTCGAAAGTGGAGGAGATCACCTGGCCCCGAACGGATCGGCGCATGTCGGTGACTTCTTCGGGTCGCTCATCCACGAGAAGGACCATCAAGTAGCACTCGGGATGATTCGCGGTGATCGCGTTGGCGATCGTCTTGAGCATCATCGTCTTACCGGCCTTCGGCGGCGAAACGATGAGACCGCGCTGTCCCTTGCCGATCGGGCAGATGAGATCGACGATTCTCGCCGGTATGTTGTCCGGCACCGTTTCCATCATCAATCGCTCGTTGGGATACAGCGGCGTGAGTTCGTCGAAATTCTTCCGCCTCTGCATCTCGGTGGATGCGGTGCCGAAGCCGTTGACGCTCTCGACTCGAAGCATGCCTTGGTACTTCTCGCCTTCTTTCGGCAGGCGTACCTGGCCGTACACGAGGTCTCCCGCGCGAAGGCCAAAACGCTTGACTTGCGATTGGGAAACGTAGACGTCCTGCGGAGACGGCACATAGTTGTCTCGACGCAAAAAGCCCCAGCCGTCGGTCATAAGGTCCAGGATGCCTTTGGAATAGATGGCTTCTTTATCCTGGTTGACGATGGCCAGAAGACGCTCGATTACCTCGTTTTTAAGAAGCGATTTCGCATCCAGTTTGGCGGACTTGGCCTCTTTCAATAGCGCGGCCGGAGTCATCTGGTCGAAGTGGTTGTAATCGAGTTCTGGAAGTAGCTCCAGATCGGTCTGCGGGTCGCTCTTGGGCATGCCTTCGCGGCTTCTGCCGCGCTGTCTGCGCATGCCGTTGTTGCCGCCGCCGCCGTCCTGCGCCTTGCGAGGTCGAAACTGATGGGTCATATATCTCCTAAAGGAAGGGTTAAACTGGCGTGAAGAAGGGCCGACTCGGGGGAAAGCTTCTTCGAGAGTAAAACTACTCGCCGCGCAGAATAGCGATGTACGGGAGGTTTCGATACCGTTCCGCGTAATCTAGGCCATATCCTACCACGAACTCATTTGGAATCTCGAATCCAATGTACTCGACAGGAGGGTGCACCGTTCTGGATCCAGGTTTGGATAAAAGGGCAACGACCTTGAGCGACTGGGGCTTTCGTGTCGCGAGCAACTCCCTCAAATGGCTAAGGGTTACTCCCGTGTCCACGATGTCTTCAACAATAATGACGTTCAAATTCTCGATATTGATATCCAAATCTTTACGAATTTGAACGACACCGGTTGAGGACTTGCCTCCATGATAGCTGCTTGTCTGTAAAAAGTCGACACTTGTTTCGAAATTCAGCTCCCGGGCAAGGTCGGAAAGGAAATGAAATGAGCCTTTTAGCACCCCGACGAGCAGCACGGGATGCTTGTCGTCGTGGTCCGCCTCTATCTGTCGGGCCAGCGATTTGATGCGAGCGTTAAGTTCCGCTTCGCCGATGAGAACGTCCAGCCGCTCCTCAGACATCGAGGAGCACCCTGATCGGCTCGGACAGGCCATCCACTGTTTCTGGCGAGAGGAACTTCCTTTGATCCAGTTGCTGGCTGTGTTGTCGACGGCAGAAATAGCTGTGCATGGCGCGTCTTCGCTGGTTCGTACGGTTGAGGGTACCGCCGTGCCAGGTGTGGCTGTTGAACACTACGACGGAGCCCGCCTTACCGAGCACCATGATCTCATCCGGGTGCGGCATGCGGACGTCCTCGATCTCATCCTGAGGAAGACTGGTGCCTCGAAGCTGAGAACCTGGAACCACGCGAGTGGCCCCGTTGGTGGGTGTAAAGTCGTCGAGCAACCAGATGCTGTTGCAAACGTGAAACTCACCCGGTTTGTCCAACCTTCCCCAGTCTGCATGTAAACCTTGATTCCCTTCTCCCGGCTTTGCGAAGCGGGCGTTGAGCGACGACAGCTTCATGTCTCCGCCCAGAACGTGGGCGATCGCCGAAAGAACCTTCGGGTGACTCACGCAAACCCGGAAACACTCGCCTTTGTTGACGAGGTTGGAAAGCCGGTCGGCGCCCGCCTCCTGGTGGACTTCCTTGCCCGCTTCGTCCCCTTCGATGGCAAGCAGTTCGTCTAGCCGCGCTCGAATCGCCTCGAGCTGGGCGCCGTCCAGAACGTTTTCGATCGCGAGAAAGCCGTCCCGGTCGAGGGTGCGTTTCTCTTCTTCAGTCAACCGCGACTCGGACACTCCGAGCTCCTCCAGCGCCTGAGCTATCGTCATGCGAATATTCTGCCTCAAACAAGCGCGTGAAACCCTTTCCTTCGCGGGATGTATATTTAGATGCTTGACTAAGTATCTACCGAATATGGCGATCGACGAAGTGTTCAAGGCATTGGCGGATCCCACCCGCCGCAGAATCCTGAGGATTCTATCGAAGGGCGAGGTACCGGCTGGAGAGATCGGTCAGGAGTTCCCGATTAGCGGGCCCTCTCTTTCTCACCACTTCAATGTCCTGAAACAGGCCGACCTGATCCGAGGACGCCGGGATGGCCAGCAGATTCTTTACTCGCTGAACACCACCGTCGTTCAGGATGCGTTGTCGCTCGTCTTCGATGTTTTTGCAAAGGAATCTCCCACGGAGACCCACGATGAAAGTTAAAACCAGCCTTCTCATTCAGCTCGGATTGTTTTTACTAGGGTGCGGCGTATGCGCCTATTACTGGACCATCCTGCCCGACCGCATTCCCACGCATTGGAACATCCACAATCAGGTCGACGCATATGGAAGCAAGACAACGACTCTGATCTTGCTCCCTTCAGCCGGACTCATCAGCCTATTCCTCACCTTGGTCTTGCCGAAGCTTTCGCCCAGGAACTTTGAAATAGATCGATTTGAAACGACCTTTGCTATGGCGATGGTCTTTGTGGCCGCCCTTTTTCTGTATCTGTCGATCATCATTCTTCGGGCAACGCTCACCAACAGTCTGGATATCTCGCGAATGATAATGGCCGGCATTTTCGGCTTCTTCGCGGGGTTCGGAAATCTTCTCGGCCGTGTTCGCCGGAATTTCTACATGGGCATCCGAACGCCTTGGACGCTCGCCAGCGAGAAGGTGTGGGATGCGACTCATCGCTCGGCGGGGCACCTCTGGTTCGTCGTCGGCTTGATCGGAGCAGCACTGGCGCTGGTCGGTATGCCGGTAGTGGCTTCGATCGTCCTGATCACAGTCATGGCGCTTTGGCCGGTCGTGAACTCGTACTTCCTGTATCAGAAGTTGGAGGGCAAGCCCTCCAACGGTTGATGCCGGCTCGACGCGCTAAAGATGTAGGAGACGCGCGGCCGTCTCCATATCTTTATCGCCGCGACCGCTCATATTCACCAGAACCCGCGTCCCAGGAGCAAACAGCTCCCGATTGCGCAGCGGCGCAAACGCATGCGCGCTCTCAAACGCGGGAATGAGCCCCTCCGCACGCGCCACCCATACCAACGCATCGAGAGCCTCGTCGTCGTTGACCGCCATATATTTCACCCGGCCGATATCCTTCAAATAGCTGTGCTCGGCGCCCACTCCGGGATAGTCCAAACCGGCGCTAACGCTGTGCGTCCCCATGATCTGCCCGTTCTCGTCCTGCATAACGTAGCTATAGCTGCCGTGCAGCACGCCAGGCGAGCCCGCCGTCAGCGGGGCAGCATGCTGCCCGGTGGCCAGTCCCAAACCGCCCGCTTCGACTCCGATCAAGCGCACGTCTTCATCGGGTATGAAGGCGGCGAATAATCCCATCGCATTGCTTCCCCCTCCCACGCAGGCGATGCCGACCTCCGGAAGCCGACCGTAACGCTCCATATACTGCGCGCGGGCCTCGTCCCCGATAACGCGCTGGAATTCGCGAACCATATAGGGATAAGGGTGCGGGCCGGCAACCGAGCCGATAATGTAGTGGGTGTCCGCCACGTTGGTCACCCAATCCCGCATCGCCTCGTTTAGGGCGTCCTTCAAAGTGCGAGTACCGCTTCCAACCGGATTCACCTTGGCGCCGAGCAGTTTCATTCGAAACACGTTGAGCTGCTGGCGAACGATATCCTCTTCGCCCATGTACACCTCACACTCCATTCCGAACAGCGCGCAAACCGTCGCGGTGGCGACTCCGTGCTGGCCGGCGCCGGTCTCCGCGATAATCCTGTGCTTTCCCATGCGCCGAGCCAACAGACACTGGCCGAGCGCGTTATTGATCTTGTGAGCGCCGGTGTGGTTCAGATCCTCGCGCTTGACCACGACATGCAGACCGGTCTCGTCGCTCAGCCTGCGCGCCTCGGTGATCGGAGACGGCCGTCCGACATACTCAGACAAATACTGGTTCAGCTCGCCCCGAAACGCCGGATCGCGCCATGCCTTCTCGAATTCCCGGTCGAGTTCCTCTAACGCCGGGATCAACGTCTCCGGAACGTAACGGCCGCCGTAGTCTCCGAAGCGGCCCTTTTGATCGGGATGAATCAGCATGGAATCTTGATTCTACGGTATCGGCCGCCCGAATGACCGTCGAGCCCGGAATCGCGCCCTAACGCCGATTCGATTCGCCACAATGTACAGTGAGCGAAATTCTCATCCTGGCCCGTGTCCGGATCAACGAGCTGGATCTGCCCGTGGTTACCGATTACTACTTCGACGTCAAGGAGAAGCTTGCCGGCGTCCCCGGATGCTACGGACTCAGCGTGTGGCGGGATGAGGTCGACGCCGAGGCGTTCTTGGTTATCTACGAGTATGCGGATCTGGATGCCGCCGAGCGAGGTCTCGTCGCGCTGACCGAAATCCGGGTGCTGGCCGAAACCCAGGCTGCCGACTTTCGCCCCGCCGACGTGCAGCGGATTCGGGTGGGAGACTTTGGCGGTTACCGAATGTCGGAAGTATCGCCGAGAGCGGACCTATCGGTGAGCCACCGGGTAGCGGATCCTGGGTACGGCCCCGAACTTCTGGCCGAAACGGAACAGATCATGACCGAATTGGCACTCATGCCCGGTTACTTGGGAAGCGTCTACGGAATCAACGACGCCCTCGAGGAAGAAGTCCTCGGCTTGGTCGCCTGGAGCAGCCGCGAGGCGTTCGTCGCATCGCTGCCCCCGCACGCAACGATGCGAACCATCACGGTCTATTCGCGCTTCTACTAAACTAGGAGAAAGAAGGAAGGAAAGGGGAGGCACTGATTGAGAATTGCAGCTCTATCCGCCTTGTTGGTGATTCCCGGCGCAATATCGCTGCCGCCGGTGGTGCATCGCGATGCCTTGCGTCCTAGTCCGTTGCAGCAGGTCCAACTCGGAAAGCGGGTTGCCGATAGCATTCGCAAAGAGGAGCACGTTCTTCCCTCCTCCGACCCTCGCGTGCAGGCGTTGCGCAGAATCGCGCGTAGAATTCTCGCTACCTTCGACGACCATGACGCAATTTGGGAGTACTCCTTCGATGTGATCGACAGCAAGGAGATCAACGCGTTCTCCTTGCCGGGCGGCGCGACCTTCTTCTACACCGGATTGCTGAATCGCATCAAGACCGAAGACGAACTTGCCGGAGTTCTGGGCCACGAGCTCACCCACGTCCGACTGCAGCACTGGGCGTACGCTTACGCCGATAGCCAAAAGCGGGATATCGGACTTTCGATTTTGCTTCTTGCCGTCCACGCCAACTCCAACCTTGCCAACCTGGCGGGACTTACCAACGACGTGGTGTTCGAGCTTCCTTTCTCCCGGAAACACGAAACGCTGGCGGACGACGGAGGATTCGACGCGCTTCTCGCAGCCGGATACAACCCGCAGGGCCTGGCCGATGTGTTTCAGATGCTGCGCGACGCAGAGAAAGGCGAGGCTCCGCCCGAGTTCTTCAACGACCACCCGGACGATAAGAACCGCATCAAGCGGATCGAAGAAAAGATCAAAGCGTTGGGGATGACGTTCCCACCGCAGACGCCGCTGGACATGGGATCGTAACTCCCATCAGCCTGTCCTGCCGCGTCAAGATTTCGCGGGAGTGTTCGAAGACCATCATCGTGAGCGGGTTCCAGAGATGATAGATCTCAGGCAGTTCCTCGAGCGTCGCCAGTCGGCGCCCTTTGGACTCCTCCTTCATTCCGATCTCGACCAGCCGCTCGATCCGGGCCACGAAGCAATCCGCCCAGCGAACTTCGCGACGCTCGCTGATGTGATAGCAGCCGATGTACTGGAGGTCCTTTAAAACCGCTCCGGCTTCTTCAAGCGCCTCGCGACGAACCGCGTCGAGAGATGTCTCGAACGCCTCCACCCTGCCGGACGGGATGCACCAGCCCCTGCCGCAAATATCTGCGAGCAAGACTCGCTCGCCGTCCCAGGGGAACACCAAGCCGGCAAAGGCTCGTAGCGGTGCGCGGTAGGGAGCAGGAAAGAACTGCAGCCTTTGGCGCCCGTATTGCCCTGAAGGAAAGCGTTTCAACGATACATGACGACCTTGCCGATCACCTGGCTCATGTCGACCGGTCCGAACATTCGGCTGTCTTCGGATACCGGTCGATTGTCTCCCATGACATAAACCTCGTTTTCCGGAATGATGTAGTGAGGATCCAGGACTGAGATGTCCTTTGGCCTCCAGTAGGGCGGCAAATCTTCCCCCCCAATCCGGATTACGCGTTTGATGATAACGCCAGGCCCTCCAGGATCTTTAAGAACAATGATATCTTTGTCGCGGATTGCGCCGATAAGCCAATATGCCTTGCTCACCAGCACTTTCTGACGGTTCTTAAGGGTCGGGACCATCGACGTCCCGTCGACCTCGATGGTGGTGAAGGCTCGCGACAAGAAAATGGCAAGGGCAAGGGAGAATAGAAGAAAGACCGTAAAGCCCGTCACTGCTCGTCTGGTCCCTTTCTTCGGCGCATTTGGCATTCTAATAAATCCTGTCAATCGACTTTCCGGGCCCCGCTGAAACCGTCCGCTATACTTAGGAACCGCCTTTACGGCGGGCGGCCATGGATGAAGTCCTAAGAAGCTTAACCCAACACACCAGTCAGATTCTGCTGGTATTACTCGTCGTCGTTCTGATCCTTGCGATCATGGTGGTCCGTTTGACCCGTCTGCAAAGTAAGGGCCAAGCAAGATGGCGCGGTCTCTTGCCCGACGGCAAGGGAGAAACGCTCGAAACGATGCTTTATGACCACCTTCGCGAGCGGGTTCGCATCGAACAAGATCTTGAAGCGCTTCGTGTGCGAGCCCAAGATTTGGAGCGGAAGTTGGCAGAGAGCAAGCGACATCTTGGCCTGGTTCGATACGATGCCTTTGAAGACGTACGAGGCAATCAAAGTTTTGCAATGGCGGTATACGACGACCAAGGAAACGGGGCGGTTTTGAACAGCATCGTCGGCAGGGCGGATTGCCGCGTGTACTGCAAGCCGCTGTTAAACGGTCGGTCGGAACGAGACCTCTCGCAAGAGGAGCAGCGAGCGATTCGAGAGGCACGGGCGACGGGACCCAAATCGATCGTCTCGCCGTAGGCATATTGAAGTGACCCCCGCCGCCGGCAATAGAAGTGAAACTGTATGAGCGAAAGCTTCCTCGACGACCAACTTCTGATCTCGCGCGCACAGTCCGGCGATAAGAGCGCCCTGAACGCACTGATCCGGAAGCACGAGGTTCGCGCCTATCAATACGCCTTCCGGCTCACCCGGAATCCGGAAGAGGCAGCCGACGTGGTGGCCGACGCATTTGTGCGCATCTACCACGCGATGCACAACTTTAAGGGCCAGAGCGCCTTTACGACCTGGATGTACAGGATCCTCACGAACTGCTACTTGGACATCCGGAAAAAAGAGAAGAATCGCACCTTTACTTCCCTGGAAGCGGTACTTCAGACCCAGGATGGGGAGGTCGAACGGCAGATAGAAGACCCAGCACCTTCACCTTATGAGGATGCAGAGCGTACAGTGAGAGAGTCGAGCGTCGAAAGCGCGGTATCCCTGCTTCCGGAATATCAGCGAGCGATGATCGTGATGTATCACTCGGAGTCAATGACCTATGAGGAGATCGCCGCTGCGCTGGATCTGCCCGTAGGCACCGTAAAAAGCCGACTTAACCGCGCAAGAATCAGTTTGCGCGAACTTCTTGTAAGAGATGAGGAACTTTTTCAGATTTAAATAGTCGAACTTCTTGAAGGGTTCGCACGTCTCGCTTTTCTTTTTAGATCCACCAAACCCATGAATCCAAGCAAAGCCCGCGATTTCTTTTCCGCTTACTACGAGGGGAACCTCGAAGTCGGTCTGCGTCAGTCGTTCGAGATCACTCTTCGAAACGACGCCACACTTCAAGCAGACTATGCGGCGTTTGTCGAGACGATTCATCAGTTAGACGCGCTTAAGCACGAAGAGATCCCGATCCCGATCTTCTTGAGCGACCGAATCGCAACCCGGCTGGAAGAAGCACAGGGCAAACAGCGATTCGGCTTCCCGCTTTGGACGAACTGGATCCGTGGTCTCGCGGTCGCCGGCCTTGCCGCCGTCGCGTTCATCGGAGCACTTCCCTTGTTTAACGGCAGACACGACGTCGGAATGAGCGGAGCGATCGGAGGCGGATCGAATGTCGACCAACTTCAGTTCAAGGTCGACGGCTCAAAGCTGATCGTGCTGTATCAGCCGAGTTCGGCAAAGACGGTCGTGGTTACCTCCGCGAATACCAATAAAGAGATCAGCCGGTTTACCCTCGACGGTCAGAGACTGGAGAGCCCGATCGAGAATTCTCTCTCCAACCCTGCGATCATGAAGATCCAGGTGCTGGGGGATAAGGCTTCCGCTCTGGTTGCGATCCCGGGCCAATCGATTCCGAAGGCAAAGTCGGGAGAAGGATCGGTTCAAGATCTGGCTGTCGCGTTGGCAGGACACTACCGGATCCCGGTCGTTGTCGAAGCCGCCGATGTCACCCACCATGTGACTTGGAGTTTTTCCTCCAACGATCCGCGCCAGACGGCGAATCAGGCTTTGTCGGCAGACGGATTCTCCGTCGATGTCCGGCCTGACGGGCTGCTCGAGATCCTCGATCGCTGACGACTTACTTAACCACCCCTGAAAGCCCGTAACCGAAAGGAAGCGGGCTTTTTTGTTCCTCATCTTCCTTCGCCTGGGCTTCGGTCGGCGAAAGGACTAGGTTTTTGGGACCCTACCCTTAGGGCCGCAGCCGTAATCTCTGGTTTGCGGCAACGGCGCCCAAATCCTACCGATCAAAAAAATTTTAAGAAAATCTAAAAAGTCTTTTAATTTTTCTGATATCGTGTACAATGTTCTTGTCAGGAATTGAGGAGACACTTAAAGGAAATGAATACAAGCCGTGTTCTGAGTTGGGAGTCGCATTTGATCGTTCGAGCAGCGAACGGCGATCAAGTTGCATTTGAACTCCTTTCCGATACGTACCGGCCGATGCTGATGAGCCTGGCGATGAGAATGCTGCGAAATGCCGACGATTCCAACGACGCAGTCCAAGACACGCTGCTTAAAGCGTTTCGCGCGATACACGATTTCAACCCCGATCGGCCGCTCAAGCCGTGGCTGTGCCGGATCTGCGCCAACTGTTGCGTAGACTCCGTCCGGGCACACCGGCGGGACGGGGATTCCCTCGACCAGCACGAATATATGCTCGCCGATTCCTCCGAAGTAGACGGAACCGCAACCGGCTCGATCCGACAGGGGCAAGTGATCGAGGCGATCGAGCGACTGCCGGAGAAATATCGCCGAATCATCTTCATGCGCCACTTCAAGCACATGGATGTGAACGAGATCGCCGTCGCCCTCGACAAACCCGAAGGCACCATCAAAAGCTGGCTCTTCCGGGCCAGAGCGATGCTCAAAAAAGACCTCTATTTGGCTCTAAACTAGGCTCTTGGGCTTCGCCCGAAGCCTAGTTTAAATTCAGGAGACAGGAGTCAGGAGTCAGAAGTCAGGAGGCAGGAGTCAGAAGTCAGGAATCAGAAGTCAGGAGTCAGAAGTCAGGAGTCAGAAGTCAGGAGTCAGAAGTCAGGAGTCAGAAGTCAGGAGGCAGGAGGCAGGGCCTGTCTCCTAATTTTGTTTTCTGGGACAATGGCTGGTCCCTCTCATGAATCCTGTCTCCTGTCTTCTGTCTCCTGACCTCCTGCCTCCTGACCTCCTGCCTCCTGACCTCCTGACCTCCTGCCTCCTGCCTCCTGACCTCCTGTCTCCTGACCTCCTGCGCGAAGCGCCAGGTACCCTTCTACCGTGCCCTTAACCGAATCCCTGGTCCTTGACGCTCTTCGCGGCGTGATCGACCCGGACCTTCACCGAGATATCGTGACACTCGGGTTTGTCAAAGACCTGACCATCGATGGAACGGCTGTTTCTTTCAAGGTGCAGCTAACTACGCCCGCTTGCCCGGTGAAAGAGCAACTGGAAGCCGAATGCCAAGTTCGAGTCGCCGCGCTTGACGGCGTCGAGAGCGTAATCGTCGAGATGACCTCACAAGTACGGCAACGGGATACCAAGCAAGACGACCTGATCCCGAACGTGAAGCACTGTATCGCGATCGCCTCCGGCAAAGGCGGCGTCGGCAAGAGCACCTGTTCGGTCAATCTTGCGATCGCGTTGGCCCAGTCCGGCGCCAAGGTCGGCCTGATGGATGCCGACGTCTACGGCCCATCCATCCCGCTCATGATGGGCGCCCAAGACGAAAAGCCATATACGTTGGGCAACAAAATCATTCCGATCCAGCGCTTTGGCATCCACATGATGTCCTTGGGATTCCTCCTTGAAGAGGGTCAAGCAGTGCTTTGGCGCGGTCCGATGGTCGCGAGCACCGTGCGGCAGCTATTGGCCGATGTAGAGTGGGGCGATCTTGACTATCTGCTTGTCGATCTCCCCCCTGGAACCGGCGACGCCCCCATGTCGCTTGCTCAGCTTGCGCCCCTCACCGGCGTCGTAATCGTCACGACTCCCCACCATGTCGCCGCCAATATCGCAGGCAAATCGGTGCAACTCTTCCGGCGACTGAACTCGCCGATTATGGGCGTAATCGAGAACATGGCCGGCTTCGTGTGCCCGAACTGCAACACCGTGACTCAGATCTTCTCAGGCACGACTGGCGAGGAGCTTTCCCAGCATCTCAAGGTGCCCTATCTCGGCTCTGTACCCCTCGATCCGACCGTAAGCGACGCCGGCGACCGGGGCATCCCCTCAATCATCGCCCGACCGGAGCGACCCCAAGCTGCGGCATTTAAAGAGATCGCCGGCAAACTCGCTCAGCAGGCTTCGATTGCCGCCATGACCCGGAAAGATCTGATCAAGCCGGGAGATGCATCCGAGCGTCCACGGTTCGAACCCGCAGTCTAGCCGAGGCCTATGGATGACCTTGCATATCCACGGCTAGGCTCGCCCTACGACGAAGCGCTCCGATCGTGCGTCGCCGCCGCATTTCGCGAATATCGTGTGCTCGCGATCGTCGTCAGCGGGACCATCCTTCGCGGTACGCCGGACAGACGCAGCGACTTGGACGTTCACGTCCTTCACCGTCAACCCTTCCGCGAGCGGGTCCAAGCCTGGCACTGTGGGGTGCCTACCGAAGTTTTCGTCAACCATCCCGATCGCATTCTGCGATACTTCCGAGAGGAAGCGGAGGATAGAAGGCCGATGACGGCACACATGTTCGCCACCGGCTTGGTCCTCTTCGACACCGATCAGATCGCGGCAAAGCTGGTGACCGAAGCAAGGGCGATTATTGAGAAACCGCCTCATGTAACCGTGGCGCCAGATCGCGGCGTCTACGGGGCGGCAACGATGTTCGAGGATGCCGACGATCTTGCGGACCGCGATCCCGAAGCCGCCGCACTTATCCTCGGCCAAGCCGTTTTTGACTTGGCCCAGGCAAGAGTTGCCGCCGAACCCGGTTGGACGCCTCGGGCCAAGGATCTTCTCACCAGGCTGAGAGAGATCGACCCGATCTGCGCCGACCTCGTAGTACGGGCGATTAGCCAAGCCAACTTCAAACCCAGACTGGAAGCGGCCCGCGAACTGTGCGTGCGAGTCGCCGGCACGGATGGATTCTTCGAGTGGAGGAGTCCCCGAGACGAGACAACGAGCTAGAACGAGGGCCTTGACGTGACAGACTCCGCCGACGCCGGAGAGTTGAGCCATGCTTTCAACTGGCTGTCCTCAAATTGGCGCAACAGATGCTGCACACCCTCCTCGCCCCGAACCCAGCGAAGAACCTGGTGCGGCACGCTCGGGCGCTCGGATAACGGAAGCTGAGCCGGCCAATCGAGGTGATAGTAATGCTGCCGAGTCAGAACGATCTCTCTATCGATTAAGCTGAGGACTTCCGCCGTAGAGGGGATCACCGCCGTCATCGTCTCGATCGCCTGCTCCACCATCGAGCGGTCGTCCAGATCCGCAGTTCCCTGCCGCCGATAACCACGCAGATACTTTCGCGCGCAGTTCGAGCCCACCGTTACGACAACGAAATTTGCCCCATCGA
>Ga0206874_1204_pt1 | contig 14705 bp, 11 predicted proteins | sample Alteio_BWOrgCont_12_FD_152629 | JGI IMG/M metagenome (GOLD analysis project Ga0206874, IMG submission 152629) | Enriched cells from forest soil in Barre Woods Harvard Forest LTER site, Petersham, Massachusetts, United States -... | ecosystem: Environmental > Terrestrial > Soil > Temperate forest >...
ATTCGCAGTTCTACACTTCGCGGTTGGGGGTACGTTTGGAGGACATTATCGATTTTTATCATAACAAGATTGAGGACAACCCTAATTTCCAGGTAAAGCTGTTGCATTTCTTTATCAACTCGGGTATATCTGATACACCATATTACTGGAACGAGCTTGAAAAGTATGTTACCCTGTATTGCAAGTTCAAGAAAATAAACCCGGCTTTAGATACGCTGGATATTGGCGGCGGGATGCCTTTCAAGGATTCATTGGTATTCGACTTTGATTATGAATACATGATCAACGAGATAGTGAGCCGGATAAAGGAGATATGCGCCGAACATGATACTATTGAACCGGATATTATTACCGAGTTTGGTAAGTATACCGTTGCCGAGGCTTCGGGTATTTTATACAAGGTTTTGGGCCGTAAACAACAGAACGACCGCGAAAGGTGGCTGATGCTTGACGGATCATTCATTACCAACCTGCCTGATGTTTGGGCATTGAACCAGAAATACATACTGTTACCCGTTAATAACTGGGATAGCGAATACGAACGTGTTAACCTTGGCGGCATAACCTGCGACGGGCAGGATTATTACAACCAGGAGGCACACATGAACAGCGTATTTATGCCAAAAACGCGTAAGGTACAGTATGTGGGCTTTTTTAACACCGGCGCCTACCAGGAAGTATTAAGCGGGTACGGTGGCATACACCATTGTTTGCTGCCCTCACCTAAGCATGTGATCATCCGGAGGAACAGGGATGAGACCTTTAACTTTGAGGTGTTTGGCGAGGAACAGAACAGTAAACAGGTGCTGAAGATACTGGGTTATACAACATAATAAAAACAATAAATCGTGATTTCGAGGTACGAAGCAATCCCACGATACAGGTCGCCGACATTGGTTTGCTACCAATCATGTGGGGTTACTTTGTCGTAGCTCCTCGCAATGACGATTTATTGTTTCATAAAAAAAGAGGCTGCCTTTTTGGGACAGCCTCTTTTTTTGTTAGTTACCTGCAGGTGGTGCGGGGGGCGGCGGCGGAGCTTGTTGTCCGTTACCAGGGCCTTTCATGTCATGATCATGACCCATATCCATACCTTTTACCTCATCAGGGTGTGGGCTGCCGCGGTGGCAGGTGATACATTTAATATCGCCGATCACCATTCCTAATGAATCCTTTTTACCTTCAAAATATTTGTCGTTTATTTTGGCTGCCATTTTATACATGTGGCGTGCCATATTTTTTTCGGGTTTTGCATCGCTGGCAAAGTCCATTTTACCATCATCGCCTTTGGCATGACAAAAATTACAGTGTACGCCCAATGCTGTAGCCCACTCGTCCATTACCTGGTGCAATACCTCGTGGGGGATGTTTTTTGGTAATACTTTAAGATTTTTTGGCCCCGGGTGATCATCACGATCGGCCCGCATTGATGTCAATGCTGAAAATGTGACAACTGCCAGCAGGCATATTATCGTTGCAATTTTTTTGTTGATAAGCATGTTTTCAAGTTTGAACAACTAATATATGAACAAATATTTATGCAAATCAACTACAAATAATAAATAATATGAAAATGTTACGAACGATATGAGTCTTAAGTCAAAAGGTCTTAAGTTCGAAGTCAAAAAAAGAAAAAACCACTCAAGACTTGCGACTTAAGACTATTGACATAGTACTATATTGTTTTCAATTCCTTGTTCCTTCTGAAAATGGAAAGCAGGAAACCGATAACCATTATCACCGTACCCGACCACAGGAAGTTGATGTATGGGAACTCGATGGCCCGCATTACAATGTATGGCCTTTTGCCTTCGGGCTGATCGTACAGCATAATTTCAATCTTATTTTTTTCCGGGATTATTTTTGAAAAGCGGAACTTTAAACCGGCATCATCAACTTTGCGGTCGAAATTAAATACATTGCCGTTCTTCTTATTTATCATAAATATAGGCTCAGCCTCGTAGGTTACACCATGTGATACGATCTTTAATATAGCCCCAATAGCTACAACAGTCGAGTCTAACGGGATATTTTGTATATGTGCTTCCGTATTTAGCCGTTCTAAAACTACATAACCATCGCGATAAGGTATAGTATCCCCTACGCTTACATCGTGCGTTATAGGCGCGTTGTAGTTAGCGTCGTCATTAGCATCTTCCTCATGGCCCTCGGACATGCCTGCCTGCATTACATTAAGCGGTGCCATACTGATGTGGGTGTACAGATCATGGAATATATAGTGCTTGGTATCGGGCGATGAAACCAGCCCCATTTTATTGTTATACTGCGAATTGGGTTTTAAAATAAATTCTTCTTTTAAATTACCGGCAGCGTCATATTTTTTATAATCGACCTTAAAATAATGGTTTGGCGCGGCAATTGAATCACCAACATAAGTTACTGTGTAGTCGCCCATTTTATACGGTTCGTGTTTATACAGCATGATGTTTTCGCGCGAGTTATTGCCTTTATCAAAATCAGCGCCATAATCCAGGCCCGAATTATTTTGTGAGATAATTTTACTTGTACCGGCAGCTATTAAAGCTCCAACCATTATCAACCCAAAACCTATATGCGCGACTGCCGAACCCGCCAGTTTTATTTTGCCTTTGAACGCGTCGGCCAAAACCTTGCCGTTTACCAATACAGAATAAACCGCGCCCAGCATTACCAGTATATATACAACATGCAATTTATAAACACCCGTTGCATATACTATTACAGCGGTAATTAAAGCCGCGCTAATAATGTATACTGCAGTGGTGATAAAGAAGCGTGTTGTATCAGTTTTTTTATACTTCATAAACTGGGTAACACCGGTTAGCAAAGTAACTACCACCGCGAAACCCGCTTGGAAAACGTTATACAAAGTAACCGGGTTTGAAGGCGGCGCGATATGTGTTTTAAACATGGCGTTCCATACCGGGATGGATGTTACCACCACTAACTGCAAACATGATAAAGCCAGGAATACCGAACCAACAAACATCCAGAACTCACGTGAATATGTTTCTTCTTCTTTTTTGCTGATAGGCATTTCCTTACGCCGTACCACTAACAGCACAATGGCTATGGCAGCAAAAATGGCTACATCTATTACTAAATGCCAAAACATGCCCAGGTCGGTAAATGCATGTACCGAGGTTTCGCCCAAAATACCGCTACGGGTAAGGAATGAGGCATATAACACCAGTACAAAGCTTATCAGCGTTAAAAATGTAGCGGTGAAGTATGAATGCCCGGTATTTTTATAAACGATCATTACGTGTACCGCGCCAATTAAGGTAAGCCAGGGGATGATCGCGGCGTTCTCAACCGGGTCCCAGGCCCAAAAGCCACCGAAGTTTAGTGATTCATAAGCCCAAAGCGAACCCATGATAACACCTGTACCCAATACCATTACAGCAAACAACGCGTATGATATGCAGGGTTGTATCCACTCTTTATAGCGTTTTTGCCATAAACCGGCAACCGCGTAAGCAAACGGTACCACCATTGACGCAAAACCTAAGAACAATGTTGGCGGATGAATTACCATCCAGTAGTTTTGAAGCAACGGATTTAGACCGTTGCCATCAGTAATATACTGAAGGTAATTTTTGTACATTTCAGGTTTAATATTAAATATAGGTATTGACGCCTTTAGGTCAACCGCTGTGCGTAAAAGGATGAACGGCGAACTGCCTATGCGTTGGCCCAATATCTCAACACCTAAAAGCATTGACGCGATGAGGACTTGCGATAGGGCGATAACCGTAAGCACAGGTTTTTCCCATGATTTTGCACGCCATATTAAAATGTTGCCTAAAACAGCCTGCCAAAAGCCCCACAGCCAAAAGCTGCCCTCCTGCCCTTCCCAAAAGCTGGAAATGATATAATATACCGGCAACTCGCGCGATGAATGTTCCCAGGCGTAATGATACTCAAAAAGGTGGCTGTAAATAATATAGAACAGGCATGTGCCGATGCCTATAACCGAGATGGTATTTAAAAAATAACCTAAGCGTCCCATCCAAAGCCACTTGCCATCGAGTTTATCGTGACTGGTGGTGGCAAAGTAATAGCTTATTGCTGAAAAAAGTGCGGATCCGAATGCGAGAACGATGAAAAATTGGCCTAATTGCCCCGGTAAAAGGTGTTCGCCCTGGTAAGCTATATTCATTTAATTTTTATATGGACGATTTTTTAGCGTCGGCAGTTACTTCCATTTTGTCATTCTTGTATTTAGAGGGGCATTTCATTAATATGCTCGACGCGTGAAAGCCTTCTTTGGTCATTTTGCCTACAAGCACAATTTTATCTGATTTATCGAAGTCCTCGGGTTTGGTGCTATTGTAGACTACTTTACATTCGTTTCCTACCGTATCGCGCATATAGAATGAAAAATAGTTGGCATCCTTGGTAGCATCGTACACCATTTCCTTTTGTTTATCAACATGGCCAATAACATGCAGTTCGCCGCTGTTATTCTGCGCGTCTTTAAACGTGCCGTAAGTGCTTGCAGACCCGTAAGTGCATATGATTATAGCTATGGCTATAGCAATAGTTACAATACCAAAAATTGCGGATTTTTTCATTAAGGCTTATCTCCCTGTAATTCTTTTGCAAAAATACGAAACGCAAAGTTAATAATGTTTATTACAACACATTAATGTTATTTAGAATCATTCTATTAATTTAACATTTATTTCTTGATAGCCTTGAGCATGATAGCTATAAACAAACAACCCCCATCTTCCGATGAGGGTTGTATATAAAGAATTATATAACTATCACTTTTATTTGAGCCACGCAGCGCCATTACCCATTCTCCTGATAATAAGATAAAGGATGGCAAGATCAATAACAGCATGATAATATCCAAATTGAAGAGCTACTCCGGCATTCAGGAAAAAGATAAATACAACGGCACCAATATTTATGATTAGCAACGCCAAAGCAATCTTGCCCGATAGTTTTGTAGCTGCAACATTGTCGGGGCCATATGTAATATTATTCGGCAGGGCAAGGACGAGTTGTGTGATGAAAATGAATATCACCAGGATGTGTATGGGGGCCTTGTCGGCATTGTAGTCCATGCTTTCGCCAATTATAGGAATAAAACTGAAGTAGAAAATACCCGAAAGGAAAAGTTTCCGGTCTGATCTTACTGCTCCGTAAATTGTTAACAGCACAAAGGCTGCGCCTGCGATCGTAAAGATCCAATAAATTGTTTGGTTCATGATGGTTGGGTTTTAAGTTTAAAAATTTGGTATAATAAATATCAACAACGAAACCTGAAAATCATAATTAATTGATTATTAAAAAGTTAATACAACTTTTCCCGATAGAATTTTATACGGTACTTTTAATATTATAACTAATAAGCAAGGAGGGCCTTGAAACAAAAAAGGGCTCCCCGCAGGGAACCCTCTTACTATATGATGGATTTAATTATATTAAACTTCGGTAGTTTCGGTTGGATTCAGGAACACGAAGTTATTATCAAACATGTCCAGTTTTATCTTACTGTCCCTGTCGATCTTACCTGCTAATATTTGTTTCGATAGCTCGTTGAGTATCTTTTTCTGTATCACCCTTTTCAATGGCCTTGCACCAAACTGCGGGTCGTAACCTAACTGTGCCAGCCAGTCCAGCGCTTCTTCCGAAGCTTCGAGCGTAATGCCCAGCTCGGCTAAAGTATCCTGTAAAGCTTTAAACTGCAGCTTTACAATATCGGTTATCTCGTCGCGGGTAAGCGGGGTAAACATAATGACCTCGTCTATCCTGTTCAAAAACTCGGGGCGAATGGTTTTCCTTAACAATTCAAACAATTCGTTCTTTGTTTTGGCTATCACTTCATCGCGGTTCTCATCGTCAAGGTCGGCAAAGTTTTCCTGTATAATATTGCTGCCGATGTTTGATGTCATGATGATGATGGTATTCTTGAAATTAACCACCCTGCCTTTATTATCGGTCAGCCGGCCATCATCCAAAACCTGCAATAGTATGTTAAATACGTCAGGATGCGCTTTCTCTATCTCGTCAAGCAAAATAACGCTGTATGGCCTGCGTCGAACAGCTTCGGTCAACTGGCCGCCTTCATCATAACCTACATAGCCCGGAGGCGCACCTATCAGCCTTGATACTGCATGGCGTTCCTGGTATTCGCTCATATCTATCCTTATCATCGCCTGCTCATCGTTAAACAGGTACTCGGCCAAGGCTTTTGCCAGCTCGGTTTTACCAACACCGGTAGTACCCAGGAATATAAATGAACCTATCGGTTTCTTTTTATCCTGCAAACCGGCGCGGCTGCGGCGAATGGCATCGCTTATCGCTTCAATAGCTTCCTCCTGCCCTGCTACACGTTTGTGCAGTTCTTCTTCCAGGTTCAGCAGTTTTTCACGTTCGCTTTGTATCATTTTACTAACCGGGATACCTGTCCAGCGTGAAACCACACCGGCTATATCATCGGCAGTAACTTCCTCCTTCAACATGCGGCTGTCTGCCTGATTTTCCTGCAAAGCAGCTTTCAGTTTTTCAACTTCCTCCTGTGCCTTTACAATGGTTCCGTAGCGTAACTCCGCTACTTTGCCATAATCTCCCGCACGTTCGGCTTGTTCAGCTTCTAACTTGTAGTTCTCGATCTGCTCAACTTTTAGGTTGATACCGTCAACCAGGTCCTTTTCACCCTGCCATTTGGCACGCAGTGAATCACGCTCGGCTGAAAGGTTGGCTATTTCTTCGCTTAAGGCAGCCACCTTGTGGGTATCTTTTTCGCGTTTAATAGCTTCGCGCTCAATTTCCAGTTGCATTATGCGGCGTTCCAGTTCATCAACTGCTTCGGGAACGGAATCCATTTCCAAACGTAATTTACTGGCTGCTTCGTCCATCAGGTCGATGGCCTTATCGGGCAAAAACCTATCGGCAATATAACGCTGGGACATTTCGACAGCGGCAATAATGGCTTCGTCTTTTATCCGCACCTTGTGGTGAGCTTCGTAACGTTCTTTCAATCCACGCAGGATCGATATAGCATCCTGTGTATCAGGTTCATCAACCAGCACCATTTGGAAACGGCGTTCGAGGGCCTTATCCTTTTCGAAAAATTTCTGATACTCGTTCAAGGTAGTAGCACCAATGGCCCTTAATTCGCCACGGGCAAGGGCCGGTTTTAATATATTGGCAGCATCCATAGCGCCTTCACCACCGCCTGCACCAACAAGGGTGTGTATCTCATCAATAAACAGTATGATGTCGCCTTCGGCCTGTATAACTTCTTTTACAACGGCTTTTAAGCGTTCTTCAAACTCGCCTTTATATTTGGCCCCGGCTACCAGCGCGCCCATATCAAGCGAATAAACTGTTTTTGATTTCAAGCTTTCAGGCACATCACCTTTAATAATACGGAAGGCAATACCTTCGGCAATGGCTGTTTTACCTACGCCCGGTTCGCCCACCAAAATCGGATTATTTTTGGTACGGCGGCTTAATATCTGTATAACGCGCCTTATCTCCTCATCGCGGCCGATAACCGGATCGAGTTTGCCCGATTCCGCATATTCATTTAAGTTGCGGGCATATTTGTTTAACGCGTTATAAGTAGCTTCGGCATTCTGATCGGTTACCTTGCTATCGCCGCGTAATTCGACGATGGCTTTTTTAAGGTCCTTTTCATTAACGCCCATATCTTTTAAGGTTGTACTGGTTTTATCGCTACCGGCTAAAATGCCCAGAAGAATATGTTCAACCGATACAAATTCGTCCTTAAATTCCTTAACATATGATTGCGCCTTTTGCAAAGCCGCATTAGCACCTGATGACAGGTATACATCGCTCCCGCTTACTTTGGGGTATGATGCTATCTGCTGGTCTAATATTTCGTTCAGCCTGTTAAGGTTTACGTTCAGTTTTTTTAACAGGTATGCAATAACATTTTCATCTACCAGTAATAACCCTTTCAGCAAATGGGCAGTTTCAATAGCCTGCTGCTGGTTACCGGCAGTTATTTCGGAGGCCTTTTGCACGGCTTCCTGTGCTTTTATGGTAAAGTTGTTAAAATTCATAGTGATTAATTATAATGATTAATGCTGTTCAAAAAACCGACCACTCCTTTATTTATGAAATATTGTCACCTTAAAAATATATTCCATGCCCTTTTGTCAAGATTAGATTTTATTATTAACTTTAATATTACCTACTGATTAAACATTTGTTTTTGCCGATAGTTTGTAATAACCAGGTAAACTATTCTTTTAACTTATTACTAACTACCTGCTACTAAATCAACCATATAAATTTATATTTTTGCCCTATATTATACCCTAAACAATTTGGACAATTCATTCTTACAACGGATACCTTCGAAATACAAGGCTGAGTACCGTAACTACTACACGTTGCAAAACCTGTTAGCCGTACGTACCTGCAGCCTTATATTCCTGTTGTTGAATGTGATCATCCGCCTGCTTTACTGGATATTCCCCGAGAGCCTTACCAAGGCTCAGAATTTCCCTGAATTTGACTTTATTAACTGGATATTTATTGCCGTAACGCCGTTTTTTGTTATTACCAGCTACCTGATAATTGACTACTACCGCCATAAACGCAATGCATTGATCGTGCACACGTTATATGTTTTTGCTTTTGCCATTTACCTTGTAGCCAGCGGCATATTTTCAAGCCTTATTGCCACATCCGACCCCAGTAACGCGCTTACCTTGTACATGGTGCCGCTTGTTATTATAAGTGTAATGTGCGTTTTTGAACTGTATGAAACGCTGGTGCTTATATTAGCTATTGAAGCTGTATTCACCAGCTTACTCATCTACAGCCAGGTAAGCCCTACCGAATTGGTTTATAACGAAATGATCTCGGTGATACTGTTGTCGGGGTTTTATTTAACATCGCGCTATTTTTATACTTATAAGGCCAATTATTATAAACAGGTATTGGAGATACGTGAAAAAAATAACGAGATAGAAAACGCCGCCAATTTTAAGAACCAGGTATTGGGTATGGTTGCACATGACCTGCGGAACCCATTAGCGGCTGTGGAATCAACCGCTATGATAATGGAGCTGGAGGAAATAGATACCGATACACGCGAGAATATTGAAATAATAAAGGCTTCGTGTGTTAAGGCACGCGGTATAATCAGCGACCTGCTGGAAGCCGCGCGTAATGACGACCAAAGCGTTATTGAAACTACCGGCATTGACCTTTGTGTGTTTGTAAGGAAAATAATTGATAGCTGGAAGATACATAACGAGGCAAAAAACCACCTGGTATTTGGCAGCACCTCGCATCCAATATACGCGCAGGTAAACAAGGAGAAATTTCATCGTGTGATGGATAACCTGATCAGCAATGCCATAAAATTCTCAAAAGAGAGCGATAAAATTGAGATACATCTTGCCAAAGAAGGTGGCAAGGCTATAATTGAGGTAAGGGATCATGGCGTGGGCATTCCAAAAGATATGATACCTCATTTATTTGATCGCTTTTCAAAAGCGGGCCGACCGGGTGTTAGGGGCGAGCAATCGACCGGGCTGGGGTTAAGCATAGTTAAACAGATTATAGAACGGCATAAAGGGAAAATTGAAGTAACCAGCGCCGAGAATAAAGGTTCGACCTTTAGGATAACCCTACCGGCGCTAAACTGATCACTCCACCCCTTTTACATTCATTTTTATAGTATAAATAGCTGTTGATGCGGTGATGAACAACACGTTCTTATCTTTTCCGCCAAAGCACAGATTAGCTGTCCAGGGCTCGTTAATTTCAATATGGCCTATTTTTTTGCCGGTTGGGTCGTAAATGGTTACACCTTTGCCGGTTAAATAAATATTGCCTTTTTCATCAAGAGTCATACCATCCGAGCCCTGATTTATTACCGGCACCTTGTCGCTTAGTTTGCCGTCCTTCCCAATGGTGTAACGAAAGGTTTTATTCAGGCCCAGATCGGCCACATATAAATATTTGCCATCGGGTGTACCCACAATACCATTGGGGAACTTAAAACCATCTGCAACCATAATTGGCTGATGGGCGCCTTTGGGCAGGTAATAAACGTTTGGCGCATCAAGATCTGGTTTCTTTCTTGTCCAGTAATCACGCTGGCAATATGGGTCGGTCATAAATATGCCGCCTTTGGCATCTACCCAAACATCGTTGGGGCCATCCATTAATTTACCATGGAAGTCGGTTAGCAGTACCTTTATTTTCTTATCAGGGCTAATGCTCCATAACTGGTCGTGCTCATCGGCACAGGTTATTAGATTGCCTTTATAGTCAAAATACATCCCGTTCGACCGCCCGGCACTATCAAGGAATAACGACAGCTTGCCATTTACATCATACTCCCATATTTTATTATTGGGCTGATCGGTAAAAAACACGTTGCCGTATTTATCAGTCGATGCGCCCTCGGTAAAAGAAAATTGTTTGGATATAAGTTGTGCCTTTTCGGTAGTATCGTACAAAGCGCTTTGCGCGGACGCTTTAAACGTCGGCACAATAAGCAAAAAGGCAAATAAAATTTTATAATTCTTCATGGGTAAAACAAGCTGGTTAAGCAAATGCAATGTAAACGGTTTTAATTGCAATTTAAACATCAATGTGCCGCCAAATAAATTATTTCTGCTATGTTTAAATTTTCTAAATCAGCCTTCATGAATACCAGATCATACTTTTTTACTGCCCTGCTTTTGTTTGTATTTTTTTCAGCGGATATAACACAGGCACAGGACAAATTAATTTATAAAGATGCTTCGCAGCCGCTTGATGCCCGTGTGCACGACCTGGTATCGCGCTTAACATTGCAAGAAAAAGTATCGCTATTGGGCTATAACAGCAAGGCTGTACCACGTTTGGGTATCCCTGCCTATAACTGGTGGAACGAGGCCCTGCATGGTGTGGCCCGCGCGGGCGACGCTACCATATTTCCGCAGGCCATTGCTTTGGCTGCTACGTTTAACAATGACCTGGCCAAGCAGGAATCAAATGCCATATCGACCGAGGCAAGGGCAAAATATAACCTGGCTATCGCGCAAAACAGGCATATACAATATATGGGCCTCACCTTCTGGACACCCAACATCAATATATTCCGCGACCCGCGTTGGGGCCGCGGGCAGGAAACCTATGGTGAAGACCCCTACTTAACCGCTACCATGGGTACCGCCTTTGTAAAAGGCTTACAAGGCGATGATCCACGTTACCTGAAGGTAGCTGCTACCGCAAAACATTTCGCGGTACACAGCGGCCCGGAGGCATCGCGCGATTCATTTAACGCGGTTGTAGATGAAAAGGACCTGCGCGAAACTTATTTGTACGCCTTTCACGCGCTGGTAACAAAGGGAAAAGTAGAATCGGTAATGTCGGCTTATAACCGCATTAATGGTGTGCCCAATTCAGTCAATAAAACCCTGCTGACCGACATTTTGCGCGAGGAATGGGGTTTTCAAGGCCATGTAGTAACCGATTGCGGCGCACTTGATGATGTATTCAGCATGCATAAAAGCCTGCCGGGCCCGGTTGAAACAGCCGCCGCGGCAATAAAAGCAGGTGTAAATTTAGATTGTTCGACCGTATTGCAGGAGGATATTATAAAAGCCATCAACCAAAAACTGCTTACTGAAAAAGAAGTTGACCAGGCGCTGTTTCAATTATTACGCACCCAATTCAAGCTTGGTTTTTATGATGATGCCAATTCTGTCCCCTACCATACCTATGGCGTGGATAGCGTACATAGCACTGCCCATATCGCGTTAGCGCGTAAAGTGGCGCAGCAAAGCATGGTGCTGCTAAAGAATGATAAAAATGTGCTCCCCTTAAAAAAGGCTGATTACCCAAGCATTATGATAGTTGGCCCAAATGCCGCTGCGCTTGACCCACTGATCGCCAATTACAGCGGCGTAAGCGACCGGATAGTAAACTTTGTTGAGGGTATTACAGGTGCTGTTGGCCCCGGCACAGAGGTTGAATATGACATGGGCTGCGATTATAAAGACACCACCCACTTTGGCGGTACATGGGCGGCAGGCAATGCCGATGTTACCATAGCCGTAATAGGTTTGTCGCCTGTTTTGGAGGGCGAGGCCGGGGATGCTTTCCTGTCGGACAATGGGGGCGATAAAAAAGACTTGAGCCTACCGGCAAGCGAAATAGCCTACATGAAAGAGCTGCGTAAGGATGTTAAAAAGCCCATAATAGCAGTGGTAACAGCTGGCAGCGATGTGGATATTGATGCTATCGCGCCTTATGCCGATGCCATTATACTGGCCTGGTACCCCGGTGAACAGGGTGGCAACGCGCTGGCAGATATTTTATTCGGAAGCATATCGCCATCGGGGCACTTGCCGCTTACTTTTTATAAATCGATAACTAATGTACCCGATTACCAAAACTATAATATGAAAGGCCGCACCTATCGCTATTATAGCGGCCCGGTGCAATATCCTTTTGGTTTTGGGTTAAGTTATACATCGTTTGCCTATAACTTGCAGGATGGGCTGAAAGGCCCCTACAGATCAACCGATACGCTCAGCACATCTGTAAAAGTTAAAAATACAGGTGCGATGGATGGTGATGAAGTGGTACAGGCCTATATTGAATACCCTGCCATCGACCGCATGCCTGTTAAAGAATTGAAATCCTTTAAGCGTGTTAGCGTAACCCAGGGCAATGAGCAAACCGTCACCCTAAAAATACCGGTGAGCGAGCTGCAAAAATGGGATATGGCAACCCACAAATGGAAATTATATGCGGGTAATTATAAACTGATATTGGGCAGCAACTCGCAGGATAGCAAAATAAGCATGGATTTTGCGGTGCAGTAGCCTATGTATTCGAAAGATGAAGCCTCGCAAATACGGCAGGCGTTTTGGACAACGTTTGGGCAATACATTGCGCCGCAATTATCTGCTGATGGCTTAAAAGTAAATTGGGTAAACTATAAAACCGGCGTTAAGCATTTATATTTTAAAATGGATACCGATAAACGCGCGGCTACTATTGAAATACTGATAGCCCACCCTGATGCGGGTATACAGGAATTGTTTTTTGAGCAGTTTGCTGAGTTAAAAACAATGCTCAACGGCTATTTGAATGAAAAATGGGAATGGGCGCTACACGATAAGGATGAGAACGGCAAAACCATCAGTCGCATATATAAACAATTGATTGGGGTAAGTATTTACAACCGCAACGACTGGCCGCAGCTTATCTCCTTTTTTAAACCCCGTATTATAGCGCTTGATGAATTCTGGAGCGTTGGGCAGTATAGTTTTGAGGCATTGAAATAATTAAAAAACATTTTGCTAACTTTGTTAGCATGAAGCGTTCGGGAAGTGCTGACCTGCCTTTGCATTATGGCTATGTACCTGTTTGGCTTGCCGAACGAATGGCCAAGCTGGGCCTGGCAATTGTGGAGAATATTTTGATAGATTATGGCAAGGACGACCTGCTGCGCCGCCTGAGCGACCCGTTTTGGTTTCAAAGCCTTGGGGCAGTGATGGGAATGGACTGGCATTCATCGGGTATTACCACTTCGGTTATGGGTGCTTTAAAGCGTGCTGTAAATCCGCACAGCAAGGAGCTGGGCATATACATTTGCGGCGGCAAGGGCAAACACTCCAAACAAACGCCTGACGAACTGATAAAAATAAGCGAACGTACCGGCCTTGATGGCGATCACCTGGTAAAATGCAGCAAGCTAAGCGCCAAGGTTGATAATACGGCTATACAGGACGGCTTCCAGCTTTATACCCATAATTTTATTTTGAGCGATACCGGCAAATGGGCAGTTATACAACAAGGCATGAGCGACAAAAGTCGCACAGCGCGGCGCTACCATTGGTTGTCGGATTCGTTAACATCATTTGTGAACGATCCGCATACTTCTATTTACGGGCAAAATACGGGCTATATCTTAAATATGGCCGATAGCGAGGCCGAAGGTTCGCGCAATGGCGTTATGCAAATAGCCGCTGAAAATCCGGAGCGGATGCTCAACGAAATAAATAAGCTGGTACTACCCTCGCATCATGATGTACGCGCCGAAAATGTAGACCTGAAACGCCTTGGCGCAATATTGTGGCTGGCCCATGAGCAGCAACCCGCTGGTTTTGAGGAACTACTGTTACTTAAAGGATTAGGCCCGCGTACCTTACAATCGCTGGCGCTGGTGAGCGAAGTGATACATGGTACGCTATCACGGTTTAAAGACCCAGCGCGGTTTTCCTTCGCGCATGGTGGTAAGGATGGTCACCCGTTCCCTGTGCCCATTAAGGTTTATGATGAAACCATCGGCACTTTGCAAAATGCGGTATATAAAGCAAAACTGGGTCAATCCGAAAAAAATGAGGCTATAAAAAGGCTTACTAACATAGCACAGGCAGCCGAAAAAGATTTCATCCCCAACGCGAGTTTTGATAAGGTGATTGAAGAGGAACGAAATAACTCATGGAAATATGGCGGCCGTACTGTTTTTGGCAAGGCTAAGCCCCCGGTTCAGCAGCAATTAAAATTATTTTAATTTAGTTCAATATAAATGCTCACGCGGTAATATCTCTTGCGATAGGGTAGCCTCTGACGAGGCAAAAATTCTTTTCTTTATTTTTCTACAAAGGGGTAGCCCTTACAGGGCATATCTTATTGTCAAATCGAACTTATGTTTTTAAATCATTTCGCCACAGGCTCAATGAATATCTGCTTCATTC
>Ga0206874_1205_pt1 | contig 14681 bp, 11 predicted proteins | sample Alteio_BWOrgCont_12_FD_152629 | JGI IMG/M metagenome (GOLD analysis project Ga0206874, IMG submission 152629) | Enriched cells from forest soil in Barre Woods Harvard Forest LTER site, Petersham, Massachusetts, United States -... | ecosystem: Environmental > Terrestrial > Soil > Temperate forest >...
GCACCAATTTTAAGCCTTGCGGAAAAAACTTGTAAACATTTATGCGGGCCCGGCCAAAAAAGTGAAGCTGTTTATAAAACTTTAAAAAGTTAGTACGCCTCTTATGATAAACTTTAGCTTCGGGTATTAACCCTATTTTAAAACCCATGGAATGGATGCGGATACTGTACTCAATATCTTCGCCGAGGCGGGTAATGATAAAGCCGCCCGCTTTTTCCCAAACCTGCCGTGATATGCCCATATTAAAGCTGCGTGGATGAAATTGCCCGATAGCTTTTTTACTGCCCCGTGTTCCGCCGGTAGTAAAAGGAGCAGTCATGGCGTAGCTGATGGCTTTTTGTATAGGTGTAAATGAAGGGTGGGAATCATCAGGGCCGCCATAGGCGTCCAGGTAATTTTTAGCCAGCGAATCATTTACTATTTGTAAATAATTTTCAGGTATCAGGCAGTCGGAATCAAAAATTACAAAATAATCGCCGGTTGCCCGTTTAAAAGCGAAGTTGCGGGTAAAGCCCTGGCCTTCATTTTCTTTTACAAAATATTTAATATCCAGCTTATCAGCAAAGCTTTTTACAACTTCGGCTGCATCATCAACCGAACCATCCTCAATAACCAAAACCTCAAACTGCTTATAAGTTTGCAGCGTAAGCGTTTCCAGCAGTTCCTTAATCTCCTGCGGCCGGTTATATAGTGGGATGATGATGGAGAAGTACATTGGGGATTAATGTGCAGATGTGTGGATGTGCAAATGTGCAGATGATTTTAGATGCGCAGATTTTAAATGAGTAGATTTATAAAATGAAAAGAAGCAAGCATCTGCACATCTAAAATCTGCACATCTGCATATCAATCTATTCATCTTCAAATCAAATAATCCACTCATCAAATAATCTCCTCAACCTGGTACTTATTACGTTCACTTGCGCTGCGGGAAACCAGTTCGGCAACAAAGCCGGTTAGGAACAGCTGCGAGCCAAGGATCACAGCTACCAATGCTATATAAAACAAAGGTTGCTCTGTAATATCGCGATAATGCAGGCCTTTTGCTATTGAATGAAGCTTATCGGCAATCATCCATATAGTAATAAAAGTTCCGGCTAAAAAGCTTAACACACCCATGGTACCAAAAAAGTGCATAGGGCGCTTGCCGAATTTACCTACAAAAAATATCGACAATAAATCTAACAAGCCATTTATAAAGCGATTTAAACCAAATTTGGTTTTACCATATTTACGGGGCCTGTGCTCTACTATCTGCTCGCCTATTTTAACAAAACCGGCCCATTTGGCTATTACAGGGATATAGCGATGCATTTCGCCATAAACCTCTATGTTTTTTACAACCGCTTTACGGTAGGCCTTTAATCCGCAGTTAAAATCGTGCAGGTTATGTATGCCCGACATACGGCGGGTGGCTGCATTATATAATTTTGTTGGTATGGTTTTGCTTAACGGATCATGACGTTTCGCTTTCCATCCGGATACCAGGTCGTATTTTTCTTCGGTAATGCGGCGGTAAAGTTCGGGAATTTCGTCGGGGCTGTCTTGCAGGTCGGCATCCATGGTGATCACTACATCGCCCTGCACAGCTTCGAAACCGGTATTTAAAGCCGCCGATTTTCCGTAATTACGCCTGAACTTAATACCCTTTATAAAAGGATTGTTTTTTTGCAGTTTCCTGATCATTTCCCACGAGCCATCACTGCTGCCGTCATCAACCAAAATTATCTCGTAAGTAAAACGGTTTTCGTCCATTACACGGCTTATCCATGAGGTAAGCTCGGGTAATGATTCTACTTCATCGTAAAGAGGTACTACTATTGATATATCCATTTAATAGCGATGGTACGGTGGTATGGTATAATATCGCCGTATCGCCCGCAAAAATATGAAAATTTGTTTTAGGTTGGATTGATTAAGTGAGTGGTTGATTAAGTTGATTGGGTGAGTAGTTATAAAATTATAGTAAATGGTGTAACATTTATAAAACCCCGATTGTCTTATTCGCACATTCAATTACAGTTTAAAATTAACCCAATCAACTAAATCTAACTCAATCAACTAATTAACCAATTTTTCCTATCTTGCCGTCTAAATTCAAAATTTTTCTAAAATATGAAATGCTATAAAATTACCTTATCAGTTCTGTTATGTTTTTGTGTGTTTATGGTTCATGCACAGGATACTGCGCATGCTTCTAAATACGATCAGCATAAAGCTTTCCCTGCAATGTTCTATCCCGAAAAAGGAAATGAATATCGTACAGCTTCAGGCACGCCGGGCAGCAAATACTGGCAAAATCGTGCAGATTATAAGCTGAACGTTACTTTGGATACTGCAAAACATCGCGTAAGTGGTACTACGCTGATAACCTATACCAATAACAGCCCTGATGCACTTGATTTTTTATGGCTGCAGGTTGATCAGAATATTTACAAAGAAGACTCGCGCGGCGAAGCTACAAGCCCGGTAACCGGCGGACGTTTCACCAATAAAACGTTCACAAACGGTGATGAAATAAAAGGCATTTATGTGATTAAGAATGGTAAACAGGAAAAAGTTGATTACCTGGTAACCGATACCCGTTTGCAGGTAAAGCTGAATGACAGCCTCAGAGCCGGCGGCAGTAAATTACAGTTGAAAATTGATTATGCATTTGATGTGCCTGAATATGGTACTGACCGTATGGGCCGTAAGCTCACCAAAAATGGTTGGATCTACGAAATTGCTCAATGGTACCCGCGCATGGAAGTGTATGATGATGTTACCGGCTGGAATGTGATCCCATATATGGGCGCTGGTGAGTTTTACCTTGAATACGGTAATTTTGATTATACCATTACCGCCCCGGCCAATTTGGTTGTGGTAGGTTCGGGCGAATTGCTGAACCCGGCTGAAGTATATTCTCCTAAAATTTTGAGCCGTTTGGCGATTGCAAAAGGCAGTGATAAAACGGTGATGATAAAAGACTCTGTTGATATTGCAAGCAAAGATTCTTATCCTGCAAAAGCAAATCTTACCTGGCATTTTTTTTGTAAAAATGCACGTGATGTATCGTGGGGGGCTTCGAAAGCATTTTTATGGGATGCAGCGCGTATCAATTTGCCAAGTGGCAAAAAGGCGCTTGCCCAATCAGTTTATCCGATTGAAAGCAAAGGGGAAAATGCCTGGAGCCGTTCAACCGAATATGTTAAGGGCTGTATTGAGCTATACTCTAACGAGTGGTACGAATATACCTATCCTGTAGCTACCAACGTAGCCGGGATTGTAGGTGGTATGGAATACCCTGGTATTGTGTTTTGTGGACAGGAAAATCAGTCAGGTGCGTTATGGGAAGTTACCAATCACGAGTTTGGTCATAACTGGTTCCCGATGATCGTGGGTTCAAACGAGCGTAAATATGCCTGGATGGATGAAGGATTTAATACCTTTATTAATAAGGTAGATACGAAAGTGTTTAATAAAGGAGAATATTTTGAAGGCACAGACGAGCAAAAGGCCGCCACAAGTATGTTTACCCCCGAGGCTGATGCCATTATGAATATTCCGGATGTTATACAGCCTGATTATTTGGGTTTTGCTGCTTATGAAAAGCCTGCATTGGGATTAACCATACTGCGTGAGCAGATTTTAGGCGAACAACGTTTTGACTACGCTTTCCGCACCTATATTAAACGCTGGGCGTTTAAACATCCTACGCCATGGGATTTTTTCCACTCGATGGATAATGCAGCAGGTGAGGACCTGGGCTGGTTTTGGAACGAATGGTTCTTTACCACCTGGAAGCTTGACCAGGCTGTAAAATCAATTGATTATGTTGATAATGACCCTACAAAAGGCTCATTGATAACTATTGAGAACTTAGAAGGTATGGCTTTACCGGTAACCGTAGCCGTTAAAGAAGAAAATGGAAACACAAGTACTATTAAATTGCCTGCCGAAATATGGCAGCGCGGCGGTACATGGACATTTGCTTATAAATCAACCTCGAAAATTGCCTATGCAATTATTGACCCCGATCATGTTTTGCCGGATATCAATCCCGAAAATAATTCTTTTAGTGGTGTAACTGTACCGCAGGGTATAACTGCTGCCGGAGTTATAAAAACATACCTTGATGCTATAGGCGGTGAAGACCGGTTAAAAGATGTAAAGGATTTGGTAGTGACCTCCGAAGGCGCTGTTCAGGGTGCCCCTGTGTTACGGGTAAATAAATTTAAAACACCTGATAAATTTTACCAGGATATCACCGTTCCGTCTTTTAATAATTTAAGTGTTACCCATATTGTTATTAGTGGCGATAGCTTAAATATAAGGCAGTTGAGCAAGCCTGTGCCGGTTACCGGTGATGTTAAAGCATCGGTTAAAGCCAGGTATAAACTATTCCCTGAGTTAGATTTTAGTAAACCTGGCTATGTTATGCAGCTGGCTCCAACCCTGCAGGTAGTTGATAACCAGTTAGCATATTCAGTTACTGTAACCTCGCCTGATGGTATTAAAGTAAAATATTTTTACGATCAGAAAACAGGTTTAAAGATCAAGCAGTTTACTGATATTCCAGGCAGCACCGTTATGGAGTGGAACGATTACCAGGGTATTAATACCGGGATAAAAATACCGTTTTCCGAAAAAACTACGATAGTAGGCCAACCGATTGAATTTAAGGTAAAAAGCGCTACAGTAAATGGCGGTTTAACCAATGATATGTTTAAATAGGCAATCTAAGGCTTATTGAAAAATTGTAAGACTTACGAAGCTTTAAAAACTTCGTAAGTCTTTTTTTTGCAAACAGCAAACTGTCTTCTGCAAACTTATTACTCATACCTCAACGCCTCAATCGGATCAAGCCTGCTGGCCTTTTGAGCAGGATAGTAGCCGAAGAAGATACCGGTTACGGCGCAAACCACAAAAGATAAAACAACCGATGATTCGGATATGATAGTCGGCCAGCCAAGTGTGAGCGTAACTATCTGGGTTGACAGGAAGCCAATGATTACACCGATTACCCCACCGGTTATACTGATGAGCACTGCTTCCATTAAAAATTGCATTAAAATATCTTTTCCACGGGCACCGATAGACATGCGTAAACCTATCTCCTTGGTACGCTCGGTTACCGAAACATACATAATGTTCATAATGCCTATACCGCCTATTACCAGCGAAATGCCGGCAACAACGGTTAGTAAAACGGTTAAAAGGCCACTGGTTGAGCTTAAGGTAGCGATCAGCTCCTGTTGGGTGCGGACGGTAAAATCATTATCTTCATTTGATCGTAAACGGTGCGAATCCCTTAATATATTGGTCATCTCCGTTACCGCCTGATCTGTAACTGCCTCATTTGCTGCGGATGCATAAATATTTGAATAATAGATGGTTGCCAGTATTCTTTTTTGTACAGTGGTATAAGGAGCAATTAAGATATCATCCTGATCCTGGCCGAATGCATTAAATCCCTTAGGGCTCAATATGCCAATGATCTGGAAAGGTATGTTACCGAAACGGATCACCTTACCAATAGGATTTTCACCATTAGGAAACAGGTTATCGATAACCGTTTGCCCTATAAGGCATACCTTGGCCGATGTTAAAACATCGGATGGTGTAAAAGCGATGCCGTCCTTAAGTGTCAGCTTGCGGATGTCCAGGTATTCAGGACTCACTCCCGACATGGTGGTAGGCCAATTTAAAGCACCGTTAATGGCTTGACCTTTCGAGCTTACGGCAGGCGATATTTCTGTTATGTATTGTGCATTTGCTTTTAATGCTGTAATATCTTTAACAGTAAGTGTCTGAAAACTGGTTCCTGCAATTTTAACGCCGCCATTCAGGTTACTGGCCGGTTGAACGGTGATCATATTTGATCCCATATTTGATAATGAATCATGGATGCTCTGCTTGGAGCCCTGGCCAATAGCCACCATGGCAATAACCGAGCCTACGCCGATAATAATGCCCAGCATAGTTAAAAACGCCCGCAGCTTATTGCGTTGCAATGCTTTAAGCGCTATCCGTATCAGGTTAATTAAACTCATTCTTTTTGGTCATTAGTCACTGGTCATTAGTCATTGCATAAATCAACAATTTAGCAATCCAACAATTTACTAAATCATTAATTCACTAATTCAACAATTCACTAATTAATAATCGTCCGTTACCGGCAAATTATCCAGTACTTCTTTTGCCGAACGTTTGTTTTCGTTTTGAGTATCTTTTTGTATAATGCCATCCCTTAATTGTATGGTACGGCTGCTGAAAGATGCTATATCCGGTTCGTGCGTTACAAATACTATCGTTTTTCCCTGTTTGCTGTTTAGCTCCTGCATCAGCGCCATAATTTCGTAGGATGTGCGGCTATCCAGGTTGCCTGTAGCCTCATCCGCTAAAATCATTACAGGCTCATTTACCAATGCGCGGGCTATAGCTACCCGCTGCTGTTGCCCGCCTGATAGCTGGCTGGGGGTATGATCGTGCCTGTCTGCTAATTTTACCTGTTCCAAAGCGTGTATGGCTCTTTCCCGTCGTTCGGCTGCGCTTACTTCTTTATTATACAAAAGCGGCAGTTCCACATTCTCTAAAGCGGTAGTGCGGGGCAATAAATTATAAGCCTGGAAAACAAAGCCTATTTTATGGTTACGTAATTGCGCCAATTCATCACGCGACAATGTTTTTACATCCACACCGTCCAGAAAATAATTCCCGATGGTGGGCTTATCCAGGCAGCCCAAAATATTTAATAAAGTTGTTTTGCCCGATCCGCTGCTGCCCATTATGGTAACAAACTCTCCGGCGTCAACTTCAAAATTAATACCCTTTAACGCCCTTACCGTTTCGCTACCCATTATAAACTCGCGTTTAAGCTCTTTTATTTCTAATATCTTTTTGCTCATCGGGTTCTGCCTCCTCCGCCACCACCACCCCGGCGTTGTGGTAAGAATGGACTGGCGCCCGGGGCAGCCGCTACAGCTCCATCGACCCCACCACTTATACCGGTTGCTACCATATCATTTGCGGTTAAACCGGATAATACCTCCACATGGGTATTGTCATTTAAGCCAATGGTAATTCTTTTTTGTTCCAGTTTTTTGCCATCCAATACCCATATCAATGCTCTTTGTTTATTTACGCCTGATGAATCGCTGCGGCTTTTAGCTGTATGTGATATTTGATTAGCTGTTGGATTACCCGCTGCTGTGACTGCTTCTTTATGCTTAGCCTTATGGCTTACTTTCCCTATAACCTGGTAATCTTTCATCATGGACGAATCAGGAGAAAAAAGTTAAAGCCTTTGCCGGTATCAGCATAGCATTATTTACCTCTTTGGTATAAATAACAATGTTGGCCGTCATGCCCGGTTTTAGTTTCATGTCATCATTCGGGGCATTAATAATGGTGGTATAGGTTACCACATTTGCCGATACGGTAGGATGGAGCCGCACATCAGCAACCGTGCCTGCAAACTGGTCGGTTATAAAGGCATCCACCGTGAACGACGCTCGATTCCCCGCCTTTACATCACCAATATCAGCTTCATCTACATTAGCTTCTACCTCCATTTTTGTAATGTCTTTAGCTATAATAAACAGAGTAGGCGTACTAAAGCTGGCTGCCACCGTTTGCCCTATGCTGATGCTGCGATTTAACACAACTCCATCAATGGGCGAATATATATTGGCATATGATAAATTTTTTACCGCCGACCGCACCTGCGCCTGGGCACTCAATACGTTTGCTTTAGCTGCATCAAGCGTATTCAGCGCGCTATCATAATCGGCTTTGCTTATGGCATCGGTTTTAAAAAGCAGGTTTTGCCTGTTAAAATTATTTTTAGCAAACACCAGCTGGCTTTCTGAACTCTGTAGATTGCCTTTAACCTGGTCTACCGTAGCCTGTAGCAATGATTTATCAAGTGAGGCTATTAACTCGCCTTTTTTTACTTTCGAGTTAAAATCGACATATAAATATTGCATGATGCCTGATATCTGTGTACCCACGGTAACCGTATCAACAGGTTCTATTTTTCCGGTGGCAGTTACACTTTGAGCTATATAGCCTTTCGTTGGCTTTTCGGCCACAACAGTAACCGGTACTTCCTTTTTATGGAAGAATAAAAACCAAATGAGCACAATGGCTATCAGCACCGCAACAATAATTAATATTTTTTTTAAGTTAGGTTTCATGATAGCGCTATTTATAGTTTAATGGGTATACCCCTGTAAAAATCATAAATTTTTAAGGTTAACAATTCATTGTATTTTGCCTGTATGAAGGCTTGTTGTGCTTGTATGAACAGGTTTTTTTGTAGCAGGAAATCAACTGTGTTAACTACGCCAACCTTTAATTGCTCACTTGCAATACGGTAACTCTCCTTACTATATTTATACTGTTCAAGAGCAGCACTATATTGGCTTTTTGCATTTTCAACATTGATAAAGGCCCGCTCAACCGTTTGCGAAAGTGTAAAGGCAAGATTTTTAAGATTCAGCTGCGCCTGGTCAACCTGGATTTTGGCTTCTTCTACCTGCGTTTTAACAGCCCTTTTTGTAAAGATGGGCACGTTTAGCGTAAAGCCCAGTTGCTGGTTAAAATTGTTGTTCAATTGATTTGGGAAAGATCCCTGGTCGCTCAAATAGCCCGAATTAAGTGAAGCACCCGCGGTTAAGGTGGGTTTATAACCGGCTCTTGCTATATCAACGCCGTATTGGGCAGTTTTTACGCCAAGCTCGCCAATTTTTACATCCGGGAATTTTTTTAAGGCGCTTTGTTCAGCATCATGAAACGCCGCCACTGTATCAATAGGTACAATGGTATCGGGCTTCATAATATCAAAGCTAACGTCGCTTGGTAAAAGCAGCAGCTGTTTTAGGGTAAGTATATCACCTCTTTCAGTATTTTGTGCATTAACCAGCGTATATTGATCAGTTGCATGTTGTGCCTCTAACTGGATAAGCGCAAAACGCGCAACGCTGCCCACATCATAGCGTTGCTGTTCCAGCTTTACCTGTGCCTGGGCGGTGTTTACCAGGTCGGTATCATATACTATATTTTCCTTGTCCAGCAAAATGGCGAGGTAGGCTTGTGTTATTTGCAGACTTACATCGTTCTCTTGTTGTAAAATGCTCAGGTTTGCTTCCTGTACCGCTGCATTTGCCTGGAGAATGGTATTGGTAATTAAATTGCCGTTATATAAAGTTACGTTCGAGTTTAAGCTGTATGCTCCCGATGCTGTAAACCCCGAACCGGTGCCGCCAGTAGTAAAGCTGTTGTTATTGCTGTTACCGCCATTGGTTTTAGCATGTTCAAAATTTTGTGATGCAGAGCCCGAAAGATTAGGCAACCGGGCCGCCTTTGCCAATAAATATTGCTGCTGACTTGTTAGCTGCGAAAGCCGGAGAGTATTGATCTGGATGTTGTTCTTTTTAGCATAATCAATACATTTTACCAGGTCCCAACTGATGGTTTTGCCAATCAGCGTACTATCCTGTGCATAAAGATCATGAAAACCGGCAAACAACAATAGCAGGAAGATTATAATTTTCTGTTTTAGCCGCATAGTTAATTATTGTGCTGGTTTATAGCTTAAATATATAAAATACTTATTGCTTAATATAATTTACCGCTAAAATGTTTGACCTGCTGCTAGTTATAGTTGTAATATTTTAATTACGATATTAAATATAAATATTGGAAGGGGGATTAATACTGTTTTTAAATGATCGTACAGATAGTTAATATCAGATTTACGAAGTTTTTAAAACTTCGTAAATCTTTTGGACATATGGGCTAGAACAGAAAACAAAAAAGGCTTCCACCATCCGATGAAAGCCTTCAAAGCTTTGTCAACTTTTAAAAAGTTGACAAAGCTAGCTCGACAATATTATATTACGTTAGTATCAACCAAAACCTGGTTCATATTACGTACGGCATCAGCGCTTTTGTTAAATTCAGCCTGTTCTGCATCACTCAATTTAAATTCAAGGATCTTTTCGAAGCCATTTTTACCGATGATAACCGGAACAACTAAAGAGATGTCTTTTTGTCCGTATTCGCCATCCAGGGCAACACCGCACGAGATTAGTTTTTTCTCATCGCGTATAATGCTCTCGACCATAGCAGCTGTGCCGGCACCCGGTGCATACCAGGCTGAAGTACCGATCAGCTTGGTTAAGGTAGCGCCACCAACCATGGTTGCTGCAACTACTTTATCCTGTTGCTCTTTGCTTAATAATTGTGTTACCGGGATGCTGTTCCAGGTAGCGTGGTTTATTAAAGGGATCATGGTAGTATCGCCATGGCCGCCAATAACTACTGCATTTAAATCAGCAGGCGAGCAACCCAGTTCCTGGCTCAGGTAATATTTAAACCTTGACGAATCCAGCGCGCCGCCCATACCTAATATCCGGTTTTTTGGTAAACCTGATGTTTTAAGGGTAAGGTAGTTCATGGTATCCATGGGGTTTGAAACAACGATGATAATAGTGTTTGGCGAATGCTTCAGGATGCTTTCAGTAACGCTTTTTACAATATTTGCGTTAGTACCTATCAACTCTTCACGGGTCATGCCCGGTTTACGCGGTAAGCCTGAAGTGATCACAACTACTTCTGATCCTGCTGTAGCAGCATAATCATTGGTTACACCCTTAATTTTAGTATCGAAACCCAACAGGGCCGATGTCTGCATCATATCGATAGCTTTACCTTCGGCAAAGCCTTCACGGATGTCTAATAAAATCAATTCTTCCGCTAATTCTTTCCTGGCAATATTATCTGCGCAGGTAGCGCCAACAGCTCCGGCGCCAACAACAGTTATCTTCATAATATATTTTTGATTTGTAGTTGAAATTAAATGGCCGAAGATAGAAATTTATATTTTCCCCCGTGTAAAAAATGTGTAATGATTAGAGGGGATTTGGGATTTCTAATGTTCGATCTCGGATTTGATGGAAATATGAGAATTATATATACTGATAGCATAATCATTACATTTATGCGTTCAGTAATAATAAATTCAGTGAATGAAGCTGATTGGAATTTAATGAGAAAAACCTTACCATTATTGTTAATAACAGCTTTACTGATCACCTCGTGCGGTAAAGAGCTCGAATACAACACTGTACCTAACCAGGGTTCACTTGCTGTGGGCACGTTGGCAGGATCCGGTTTACAAGGCTCGGCAAATGGGACAGGAACGGCGGCATCTTTTTACGAACCAACCGGGATTGCTACTGATGCGTCGGGCAATATTTATGTTGCGGACTATGGTAATAATCTTATCCGCAAAATAAGCGCAGCAGGGGTAGTAACCACATTGGCAGGCAGCGGTACCCCGGGCGCTGCTAATGGCACTGGTACAGCTGCTTCTTTTAACCAGCCAACGGGGATAGCTACAGATGCATCAGGCGATATATACGTTGCCGATAACGGCAATCACCTAATACGTGAGATAAGCCCTGCAGGAGCGGTAACCACTTTAGCAGGCAGCGGTATTGCAGGTTCGGCAGATGGCACAGGCGCGGCCGCATCTTTTAACTTCCCGCAAGGAATTGCTATAGATGCATCAGGCAATATATATGTCGCTGACAATAGTAATAATATGATCCGCAAAGTAAGCCCGGTAGGAGTGGTGACAACCCTTGCGGGTGGCGGTGCGCAGGGGTCGGCAAACGGCACCGGTGCTGCCGCGTTGTTTTACGAACCAACGGGCGTAGCGGTAGATGGCGCAGGCAATGTATATGTTACTGATTATGGTAACAACCTGGTACGTAAAGTGAGTTCAGCGGGAGTAGTAACTACATTAGCAGGCAGCGGCGCACAGGGCGCTGCCAATGGTACGGGGACTGCCGCTTCTTTTAATGGTGCATCCGGCCTGGCGGTAGATGCATCCAGCAATGTTTATGTAGCGGATTATGGTAACAACCAGGTACGGATGATCAATCCGGCCGGTGTTGTTACTACATTAGGCAGCGGGGCCGGAAATTCAGCTGGTGGCACCTTGTTTATCGGCCCATATGGTGTTGCAGTAGATGCGGCAGGCAATATTTATGTGACGGATTATAATAATAGTACCATTCAAAAAATAAGTAAATAATTATTCAAACCGGTTCTGTGTTACACACAAAGTTGACAGTATATTGCTAAAAAAACCGGACGAGCCTGTTTTATGGACATAGTATCGGGCAAATAGCCCTCGTATTAAATTATTTTTTAAAAAGCTGTTTATGTACCAAGCAGCTTTTGCTTTTTTAGATCATTTTTTAAGCATTAGTTATGATGTAACAGGATGTTTACTTAGTTTTTAGCTAAATTAGCAGTGTAAATTAGTGTTTTCGAAAAAATTTCTAATTTTTTTAACAAATTGTAATGAAATTTATAAAAATAGTTTAAATTCGCCTCAATAATTGTATATAACGTTACAAAAAACACGATTTGAACCCAATATTATAAAATCAACAAACAATGGCAACTAAACTCGAGTACATTTGGCTTGATGGCTACAAACCTACACAAAGCCTGCGCAGCAAAACAAAAATTGAATCAGATTTCAGCGGTAAATTAGAAGATTGCCCGAATTGGAGCTTTGACGGTTCATCAACCGAGCAGGCACCCGGAGGTTCATCTGATTGCGTTTTAAAACCTGTATTTATTTGTAAAGATCCGGGAAGACTGGATGCTTACCTGGTAATGTGCGAAGTGCTTGATTCAACCGGTAAACCGCATGAGTCAAACGGACGTGCTACTATACAGGATGATGATAACGATTTTTGGTTTGGCTTTGAGCAGGAGTACTTTTTATGGGATCCGGAAACTGATAAACCGCTTGGTTTCCCTGCAGGTGGCTACCCTGGCCCGCAAGGCCCGTACTATTGTTCAGTTGGAGCTAAAAATGCTTTTGGAAGAGAAATAGTTGAAGAGCATTTGGATACTTGTTTAGAAGCAGGATTAAATGTTGAAGGTATTAATGCCGAAGTTGCTGCCGGCCAGTGGGAGTTCCAGATTTTTGCTAAAGGCGCTAAAGAAGCAGGCGACCAGATTTGGGTTGCCCGTTATTTACTGGAAAGAATTGGTGAAAGCCACGGTGTATCAATCAACTGGCATTGCAAGCCATTAGGCGCTTTAGATTGGAACGGCTCGGGTATGCATGCTAACTTCTCAAACACTACGTTAAGAACTTGCGGTAGCAAAGAAACCTATGATAAAATTTGCGAAGCTTTCCGTCCGGCTGTTGCTGAGTGTATTGCTGTATATGGCGCTTATAACGAGTTGCGCTTAACAGGCAAGCACGAAACTGCTTCAATACATGATTACAGCTATGGTGTGTCAGACCGTGGCGCATCTATCCGCATTCCTTTATACACTGTTCAAAAAGGCTGGAAAGGCTATTTGGAAGATCGTCGCCCTAACTCAGCTGCCGATCCGTACAAAGTTGCTGCAGTTATCATAAAAACTGTAAAATCAGCAAAAGTTTAATTAACCCTAACTAAATATGTTCTGATCCCCCGGTTGTAAAATGCCGGGGGATTTTTTTTATTATAATCATTGTGTATCCTCACGAAAATAAGGTTGGCTGTGGGGACAAAGCCAAGGGGGAAATTAGACTTACGAAGTTTTTAAAACTTCGTAAGTCTTAGGGGAAAGGGTAAACGACAATTTCAATAAGCGAAGGGAAAGTATATTTAAAGTGATTCTTAACCCTCCTTTTGGCTTGCCAAAGGAAGGGTGGTCGGGCGAAGCAATGACCGGGTGGGTAAATATAAAAGCGACATTGACGCTATTGCATTGACGTAATGCATCAGCGACATTTACCCACCCGATCTACGCTACGCTGGATCACCCTCTCTTCCGTAAACGGTAAGGAGGGTGAAAAAGAAACTTTCTTAACTCAATGACCTCCATCTTTCCCCAGGGAAGGAATCATACATGCCCTATAGAGCAGCGTATTTTACTCCCGATAATTTCCCGATACAATTTGCCTTAATCCATCAACTGGTAAGTTATACAAATACACCCTGCAGCGTACTGGGTCATCATCAGTCTCAATGTCCAGCAAAACCCTTATAAACTCATTGGGCTGCGGTTGATCTTCCCCAAAACCTTCATAGCCATCTAATATTTCTAAAACAGCTTCCGCATCATTTAATATAAAAATGTTCCCATAAACAAATACGTCGCTATCGGCTTCAACTATTGCGCCCGGATATTCGCCAATATCATATAGCTTCCCCCTGAACTTTCCTTTGCTATAAAAAATGCAACTCTTTTTCAAGTAGACAGCAAATTCATTTGCATCATCTAATAAACTTCCATAAACAAAAAGATATTGACTGGTTCTTTTCATTGTGTTTATCAACAAATATAATGGTATATCGTTAAAATACGGGAAGAGACGCGACGCATCGCTCCTCTACGATGCGTATAACCAAACAATTTATTCTTTTACACATTATATTTATCTTGCTTAACTTGCCGCCGAAAATTATTCTACGTAATCATGAATGAAGATCAAATTATAGCCTACCTTAAAGAAAACGACGTACAAAAAATAAAATTCGCATTTGCCGATATCGATGGGATTTTGCGTGGCAAGGTTATCCACCATAAAAAGTTTGTTGACGGTTTAAAAGATGGTTACGGCTTTTGCGATGTGGTGTTTGGCTGGGATAGCAGCGATGCTCCCTATGACA
>Ga0206874_1206_pt1 | contig 14631 bp, 14 predicted proteins | sample Alteio_BWOrgCont_12_FD_152629 | JGI IMG/M metagenome (GOLD analysis project Ga0206874, IMG submission 152629) | Enriched cells from forest soil in Barre Woods Harvard Forest LTER site, Petersham, Massachusetts, United States -... | ecosystem: Environmental > Terrestrial > Soil > Temperate forest >...
CATTATAATCGAGCATGAACTGCTGTGCATCATTTTGCTGGTGGAAAGGATGTGTTTCTACCTGGTTTACAGAAGGTACAATTTCATTATGGATGATCAGATCTATCAATCTGTCGGGTTGGAAATTGCTTACACCAATAGCTCGTATTTTACCTTCCTTATAAAGCTCTTCCATGGCACGCCATTCGCCGTACACATCACCAAAAGGTTGGTGGATCAGGTAGAGATCCAAATAATCAAGCTGCAGCTTCTTTAATGATTTTTCAAAGGACTTTTTAGTTTCTTCATATCCATTAGATTTTATGAATAACTTAGTTGTGATAAATAATTCTTCCCTTGCTATACCGCTTCGTTTAATTGCTTTGCCCACTGCTTCTTCATTCATATATGATTCCGCAGTATCAATCAACCGGTAACCGGTTTCAATGGCATCTACTACGCTTCTTTCACACTCTGCCAGATCAGTCACCTGGAATACACCGAATCCCAGGATTGGCATTTCTACACCGTTATTTAGTTTTACTGTTTGCATGATTTGTCTTTTTATTAAATCTATACAAAGGTCATACCTTTATTTAAATTAATTATGATACAGATTACGGATGTTTATACCATTATTACTGATTTGGAAGATGTTGCACTCTATGTAGTAGCGACTGTATAATTATTCGCATCGGCAAGGTTTCCGTCACCGAACCCTGTGCTGCATCATGCCTATAACATGGTCAATCTGGGAAAAATTCTATATTAGACTGACCTCGTGCCGGATTGGGAGAGATTATTTTCGCATGGACCCAACGTACTGATAAGTGTTCATGAGCACGCCCGTTGGCGTTGCCTTCGTGCTAACAAAAGCAAGTTCGCGCGCATCAACAGTGCCTGAAAGGATGCGTTTGCCCCGGCCCAGCAATACCGGGTACACGATTAATACCACCTCGTCGACTAATCCCTCCCTGAGCAGGATGGAAGTTAGCGTAGAACTCCCCGAAACGATCAGGTCAGGGCCGTTTGTTGACTTAAGCTCGCGGATACCCGCTACAATATCATCGCCAAGGTCTTTAACCGGTCCCCATTCAAGGCTGTCGGGCCTATGTGTTGCAATGTATTTAGTTGCAGCGTTTATGGCGTTCGCCATAGGAAAGTCCCCGGCATTAGGCCAAAAGCCCGACCAGAGGTCATAGGTGTGGCGGCCAAGCAGCAGATCGAAGCTGGTGCCGTATGCTTCGAGCAGGGTCGACGCCCCGGCAGGGGTTCGATAGGGTGTTGTCCAGGCGCCATACGCGTAGTCACCGTCATGTTCTATCACGCCGTCCAGCGAGATGTGTTCAAATATCCTGATCTTTCTCATTTTGTTTGCTATTAGTTTAATGGTTATACAAAGTTAAACCGGGCGAGGCATCGCACAAGGGGGCGATCGTGACAATATGAGGGTGTTTTTGTGACAATTGTATTTGTCGAAAGCGAGGGACGGAGGAAAAAAATCATTTAATTTTGAAATAGTTTAAAAATTTGATCAAAACAATTAACGCATACGATCTTTAATTATATAACATCAAAATTATTTACCTATGTTACCCATCAAACCACACCTCTGGTTCGACCAGGATGCAAAACAAGCAGCTGAATTTTACGCAACATTAATGCCTAACTCGACTGTCAATTATGTAAGCCACTTTCCAATGCCTGGCGGCGAATGTGAAGCAGTCGAATTTACCGTTGCCGGCCAGTCGTTCCTGGGTATCAGCAACAGCCATAAGCTTGGGATCAACCCATCCATTTCCTTCATGATCAACTTCGACCCCTCACGCGACCCTGATGCCGCGAAGCATATTGACGAGGTTTGGAGCAAGCTGATAGGGAACGGAAAAATAATGATGCCGCTGGATCACTATCCTTTTAGTGAACGGTATGGCTGGGTAGCTGATAAGCATGGCGTATCATGGCAACTCATCCTCACTAACCCGTCCGGCGAGGAAAGGCCCGTGATCGTTCCGTCGCTGATGTTTACCCAACCGGTGGCCGGTAAAGCCGATGAAGCCATCAGCTTTTACTGCTCGATATTTAAGGACGGCAAACGCGGTAACACCGCCCCGCGCCCGGAGGATATGGGGCCGGATAAGGCAGGCACACTTATGTATGCTGATTTTTATATTGATAAAACCTGGCTGGCCGCTATGGATAGCGCGCATCAGCATGGTTTCGGCTTTAACGACGCGGTGTCGCTATTGATCCCATGTGAAACCCAGGAAGAGATTGACTACTACTGGACGGCACTTTCGGCTGATGGCGAAACCGGCCAATGCGGCTGGCTGAAGGACAAATACGGTTTATCCTGGCAGGTGGCCTCCACCGTTATGTTCGATGCGCTCAGGAACGGTAGCCCTGAACAGATCGCGCGCATTACGGAAGTTTTTATGACGATGGGGAAAGTTGACATTGAAACCCTGCAGAGGGTTTATAATGGTAAGTGATCAATTAGTTCTGCTTATTGCCCATACGTGCTGTAGGATATGTCCTTTAAACAATACCGCCAACCAAACAACATAAAGTGATCACTTATCACTTTGCATTTTACTTACCCATAAGGAAACCGACCAGGCACAGGTAACACCAAATACCACCAATACAGGGATATAGTAATGACGAAAGAATGAATGGAAATAGCTGCCTACCAAAACGTAAGCAGAAGCGATACAAAGTTTCAATACAATAAATTCGGCGTTTGACCAGCTGGTTTTGATCTTGAAAAAATTCATATGCCTTCCTTTTTTTAATAAATATAGATATAAATAAGGGATCGTTTATTGATTGCCGAAGCTTTATTTTCACCGAATTAACAATTGTACACGGGGAGAAACGGCCCGTAACTCCTGCCGATTTAAAAACAAAATGGGGATATTAATGGTTATATTACGCAATGGAGAAATACGCGCCTAATCTATCGCAAACACAGGAAATGGACTTGAGCTTAGCCGAACAAAAGCAGGCTATGTTAAGCGCGATAGTTGAAAATTCTGATGATACCATCATTAGTAAAACTCTGCAGGGTATGATCACGAGTTGGAACCCCGCGGCTGAACGGATGTTTGGCTATAGCGAAGATGAAGTTATAGGTCTGCATATTTCATTGATCATTCCACCGGATAGACTGGACGAAGAAACCTATATTATCGGGCAGATAGCCCAGGGCAATCGCGTTGACCACTTTGAAACTATCCGAATGGCGCGGGACGGCAGCATGATCCCTATATCACTATCCATATCGCCTATTAAGGATCGCAGGGGAGTAGTTATTGGCGCCTCGAAGATCGCCCGTGACATAAGCGAACAAATAGCGATACACCAGGAAAATGCACGGCTATATGAACAGGTGAAGATGCTGAACGACAAAAAGGACGAATTTATAGGATTGGCCAGCCATGAATTGAAAACTCCGCTTACAAGCATTGGGGGTTACCTGCAGATACTTAGCACAATGGTGACCGATGAAAAGGCCCGGCTTTTTGTAGCGAAAACCAGGCAACAGGTTAAGCGGCTGAGCGCCCTGGTTTCAGACCTGCTTGATGTGTCCAAGATCGAGGCAGGTAAATTGCAGTTTTCTGTAGAGCAATTTGATATAGAACAGGTTTTGAAAGATGCCATAGAACTGCTTTCACACGGCAACAACAATTATGATATTTCCCTGGAGACTGATATAGCTGAATTGCCGGTTACCGGCGACCCGCACCGCATTGAACAGGTGATCGTAAACCTGCTAACCAATGCTATTCGTTATTCGCCGGGCACAAACCGGATCATCATCTACCTTAGCCGTGAAGCCCATGAGGTAAAGATCGGCATCCGGGATTTCGGTGTTGGGATCGCTCCTGAAAAATTAAAGGATATTTTCTCCAGGTTTTATAGGGTTGATGATGCCAATCCCAACATATCAGGGCTGGGTATCGGCCTTTACTTGTCGCACGAAATTGTTACCCGGCACAATGGCAGGATATGGGCGGAAAGCGAACCGGGCACAGGCAGCACTTTTTGGTTCACACTTCCGATGGGTAACTAAACGGGATGTGGGTAAATTGATTTTTACCGGGTTTGTATTTTACGATATTTGTAATTAACTACCATTACAAACTACCTGATGGAAAGCCTCTTGAATACCATACAAAGTTATGTACCGCTCTCGGTTGCCGACAAAGAGCTCATCAGCCGTTTATTCCATAAAAAGATATTTAAAAAGGGGGAGCATTTGTTGCAGGCGGGCAATATTTGCCGGTATATTATATTTATTGAAACCGGCCTTGTACGCTACTATATAAATAACGAAAGCGGGGAGCAAACCAATTATTTTAACAAGGAAGGGGAGTTTGTTTGTGATTATATAAGCTTTTTACCGCAAAGCCCATCAAACGTTAATATCCAGGCACTTGAAGATACAACCATATACGTTATTAGTAATAACGATATGCAGCAATTTTATAAAGATGTTGAACATGGTGAACGGTTTGGCCGTTTAGCCATTGAACAGGTTTTTATATCTATTATTAGCCAGATAACTTCACTATATACCGATCCCCCTGATGTGCGCTACAGCAAATTCATTTCGAATTTTCCCGATATAGGGCAGCGCATACCGCAATATTATATAGCATCATATGTGGGCGTTAAGCCGCAATCATTAAGCCGTATACGTAAACGGATGGTTGGTAAGCATTAATTAACCCAGGTGAATGAACCGGGAATATTCATTACTCAACTTTGTGTTATTAATTTAATAACACATGAAAACAACTAATGAAATTACCCAATGGGGCACACGTTCAGTGTCCTATTGGATGATAATGCCGATAGTATTTGGGATTATTTTTGTAGGTGTAAGGTTTATGATCGACCCGGTTGTAAGCGCTAAAGGTTTTGGGATACCATTTTCCAATGCCGCCGATATTGCTTATGGACGCATAAAAGGTATCCGCGATATATTTTCGGGTTTGGCGCTATTGCCATTATTATTCGCGCGTATGCAACGTGCCGCGGCCTATGTGTTCACTGCGGCTATCATGATCCCACTCAGCGATTGTTTAACGATACTTGCAATTAACGGCTCAGCAGATCTAACACACCTGCTTATACATGGCTTAACTGCGCTTTACATGTCCATAACCAGTTTCCTGATTTTTAAGAACATATAGCTATAAGGATATGAACACACTAATTAGCCTGCAATTATTGTTGGTACTGCATTTAATAGGATTGGCCCTAATGGTCGGAACCACGGTTGTTGAGTATATCACCTTTAAAACATTCGCGAAGCTGTTTGATACGGAAAGGGAAAGATCGTGCAGCCTGTTGTACCTAATGAAAAAGCTTTCCGTATTACTTGGGATAGGGGCAGCGTTGCTGATAATTTCAGGATCAGGATTATTAATTATTACCGGAGGTGTATTTGCACACCAGGTTTGGTTTCAAATTAAATTATTGCTGGTGCTTGCACTTATTCTTAATGGTTTTATGGTAGGGAGCAGACAAGAAGCGAAATTGAAAAATAGTATGGATATTGATGTTATGCAAAGCATGAATGCTATCCGAAACCTTAAAATATTTTACCTGGTGCAAATGGGTTTATTTTTCACCATTATATTTTTAAGCGTTTTTAAATTTAGTTAGCATTAATACACGGGGAATAAAAAATAGCCTGGTGAATGATACCGGGCTATTTTAATAACTCATCTATTCCTAACGCTAACATCCTGTCTTTTTCGGTTACAATATTCCCTTTATCATGGGTTGAGAGGCATATTTCTACTTTGTTCCATTCGTTTTTCCAGGTGGGGTGGTGGTTGTTTTTTTCGGCCAGCAGGGCTACGCGTGTCATAAATGCAAAGGCTTCCGAAAAGTCCTTAAATTCAAAAACTTTGTATAGCTTATTATCAGTTTCTGTCCACATAGCAATAATACAATCTATACGGTGGGTTGTTTTACTTTAGCTTACAATGGGGCGTCTTTTAATACATCATTTATCAAATCCCCCTCAAAACCGCGGCTCATGGCATATTGCTGTAATTTGTAACGGCGCTTGTATGGGTCTTTTTCTTTTAATAATGCCGCCTTTTTTTGCAAAACTTTGGCAAGCATAGCTGCGTACTCATCAACATCAATGGTTGCCAGTGCTTTTTTTAATAGCCCGTCGGGTATTTTTTTTAGTTTGAGGCCCTGCTTAATTTTTACGCGTCCCCAGCCTTTTTGCTTGAATTTACCCTGCACATAAGCTTTGGCAAAACGTTCCTCGTTTAAAAAATTGCCACCGATAAGGTTTACGATGATGTTTTCAACGGCATCGGGCCAAAGGCCCCAATCGTACAATTTATCCCTTACTTCCTGTTGCGCCCGTTCCTGGTAGGCGCAAAAGTGTTCGGCTTTTGTTAGCGCTACTTTTTCGTCGGTAATTTTTATTGTTTTTAGGCTATCCATGTAAAACCAAAATTCGATAAAAATTCTTCTATTGGCAGAAATATAATCAAATTAGTGCCATGCTTAACAGCCAGTACCATATATCAAAAGTTAAAGAAATTATTAATGCCGCCGGGGCCATTGTAAACGAAACGACTATCAGTGTATTGCTTACTGATAGCCGCCGTATTACCAATGCTGCCGATGCCCTGTTTTTTGCCCTGAGCGGCAGGCGCAACGGTCATGAGTTTATTGCCGAAGCTTACGCGGCAGGCGTGCGCAATTTTGTGGTGAAACACGGCCCGGAGATAAAAATGCCCAACGCCAATTTTTTAATTGTGGATGATGTGCTGGTAGCGCTGCAAACGCTGGCGGGTTACCATCGCGATAAATTCAAGCTGCAGGTGATAGGCATTACCGGCAGCAACGGCAAAACCATAGTGAAAGAATGGCTGTACCAGCTAATGGCTGCCGACCATAACATTGTGCGCAACCCAAAAAGCTATAACTCGCAAATAGGGGTGCCGCTCTCGCTATGGCAAATAAGCGATAAGAATGACCTGGGCATATTTGAAGCAGGGATTTCAACCGTTGGCGAAATGGAGCGCCTGGCGGCTATTATAAAGCCCGAAATAGGGGTGCTTACCCATATTGGCTCGGCCCATGATGAGGGTTTTGAAAGTCGTGAACAAAAAGTGCTTGAAAAACTGCTGCTGTTTAAAGATAGTCGCCTGTTGGTTTATAATTATGACCAGCTGCTCGATTATGAAGATAACATCACCGCAAAAGAACGCTTTACCTGGAGCATGAATTTTAGGGAGGCCGACCTGCATGTTTTCAGCGAGACCATTATCGCAAAAAACTTTTACCTGCGGGCAATGTATAAAGGGCACGAAATTGAATGCCTTATTCCTTTTTTAGATAAAGCATCGTTTGAAAACGCAATTACTTGCTGGGCTACCATGCTGGCTATGGGGTATAGTCCTGAAGAAGCCGATAAACGAATTGAACGCCTCGCCCCGGTTAGTATGCGCCTGGAACTGAAGAATGGCATACGTGATTGCTCCATCATTGATGATTCGTATAACTCTGATGTGCAGTCGCTCGAAATAGCGCTTAATTTTTTGAGTCAGCAAAACCAGCACCAGAAAAAGACTTTAATACTGTCGGATATATTTCAATCGGGCCTTGAAGAAGATGTGCTGTACAAACAGGTGGCCGATATGGTGAAGGCGAAAAAAATAGACAAGTTTATTGGGGTAGGGAACGCGTTGCTTAGCCATGAGCAATATTTTGATGTGCCCGAAAAACACTTTTTTAATGATACTGCCGAACTGCTGAAGCGCATGAACGCGCTGAATTTTCAGAATGAGGACATACTGATAAAAGGTTCGCGCAGTTTTGAATTTGAACGGGTAAGCCGGGCCCTGGTGCAAAAGGGCCACGAAACAGTGATGGAGATAAACCTGAACACGCTGCTCAATAACCTTAACTTTTATAAAGCGCGGCTAAAGCCGGGTGTTAAGGTAATGGCAATGGTGAAGGCCTTCTCCTATGGTAGCGGCACGTTCGAGGTGGCGAATATGCTGCAATATAATAAGGTTGATTACCTGGCGGTAGCTTATACCGATGAAGGTGTAGCTTTGCGGCAGGGGGGTATTACGCTACCCATAATGATATTGAACCCCGAGGTATCGGCGTTTGATAAACTGGATGAATATAAACTGGAGCCTGTTATTTACAGTTTCGACTTATTTGATGATTTTATTAAATACGCGAAATCAGCAGGTATAGCCAATTACCCGGTGCATATAAAAGTAGATACCGGCATGCACCGCCTTGGTTTTGAAGGCTACGAGGTGGAGACCTTGTGCGACCTGTTAGAGATAAACAGGTTTGTGGAGGTACGTTCGGTTTTCTCACATCTTGCGGCCAGCGAAGCATCACAGCACGACGGCTTTACGCTAAAGCAGATACAACGCTTTGAGAAGGCTTATAAGTTGATAGAAAAAACATTAGGCTCTAAAGTAATTAAACATATAAGTAATACGGCGGGCATAACACGCTGGCCCAATGCGAAGTATGACATGGTTAGGCTTGGCATTGGTTTGTATGGCATCGATTCGGCTACATCGGCAGATGAGAGTGGCTTGCAGCCTATAGCCAGTTTGAAAACCAGCGTATCGCAGGTAAAAAAGGTTAAGGCGGGCGATACCATAGGTTATAACCGCAACGGCAGCTTATCGAAAGACGGCAAGATAGCAACCGTGCGGATAGGTTATGCCGACGGCTATTTGCGCGCGTTTGGCAACGGCGTAGGTAAAATGCTGATAAAAGGTGTACTGGTGCCCACGGTTGGCAATATATCAATGGATACCTGTGTGCTTGATGTGAGCAATGTTGATGTCCATGAAGGTGATGAAGTGATCGTATTTAATAATGAACTGCGCATTGAAGAACTGGCGCGGGAGATTGGCACCATACCTTATGAAATATTAACTAATGTTTCGCAAAGGGTAAAAAGAGTGTATTTTTACGAATAAATAACCTGCATGAAAAAGATAGCCGGTGCATTGCTTAACTATTTTGTTAAGGGGCTATTAATAGTAGTACCACTTGGCGTAGCTGCGTTCCTGATATTCTGGGCGGTTTCGAAGATCGACAGCTCACTGAATTTAAGCGGTTTTTTTCTTACTGATAGTCATGGTAAATCGCTATATATTCCCGGCCTGGGCATACTCAACGTAATACTTATCATACTGGTAGCGGGGGTATTGGTAACCAATGTTATTACCCAGCCCATCAAGAATTGGTTTAACCGCTGGCTTAACAGGCTGCCGCTGTTCAAGTTCCTGTATTCATCAATAAAAGACCTTACCGAAGCATTTGTTGGTGAAGAAAAGAAATTTAACGAACCTGTTTTGGTTGAGGTAAATGAGTTCGGTTTGAAGAAAATAGGCTTCCTTGTAAAAAAGGACATGGCTGTTTTGGGCCTGCCAGGCGAAGTCGCCGTCTATTTCCCTTATTCCTATTCGTTTGCCGGCCAGGTGGTGGTGATTTCAGCCGATAAGGTGAAACCCATTGATATACCTGCTTCCGAGGTAATGAAATTTGTCATATCAGGCGGGGTTAGTGGATTGGAGTGATTTAATTGTAGTTGCAAACTACAAGCATAGTGATTCGAAGTCGGAGACTTCGAACAGCAGTGGTTTTTTATTTTAAAATTGTTTCTTTTTCAAAATACGCTGTCCGAAGTTTCTAACTTCGGACGATTATGTATGTAGTCTGCGACTACATAATTAATACAAACAATCTACGTGAATTATTTCATCAATTTCAGCATAATTTGATGCACTTGAATAAACATAATCTTCGGCACGATATACGAGGCCGGCTTTTACGGGGTTTTGGTGAATATAATCTATCTTTTGTTGTGTAAAGGCGGATGAACTTAGTTCAATAAAATGATTGTCATGTTCCCATAGCTGATATTTTTCGTTCCGGCTATGTCGAGAAGCGTAATATTTGAATTGATGTAACATCCAATCCCGCCTACTTTCAATGCCACTATTTTCAATATTATCCAGTATTTGTTTTGCGGTAAATTTTTTACAATCCCGTACAAAATTGCTTAAACTAACCCCTTCATCAACCGAAGCGATAAGATGAACGTGGTTACTCATGATTACATACGCGTGCAAATGCAAACCTTTATTTAACTGGCAATATTTAAGCGATTCAATGAATATGTCGCGATAATTTTGTCTTGAAAAAATATCTATCCAGCCAACAATTGTAAACGTCATGTAATAAACAGCCTGTTGGTTATGAATGATATATCCTTTACGGGGCATTGTGTTGGTTTAAAGGGCTTAAATATAATTAGTGGAAGTTGTAGTTGCAAACTACAAGCATAATCGTCCGAAGTCGGAGACTTCGAACAGCGGAGGTTTAGATGGCTAAATATAATTAGCACAACTTGTAGTTGCAAACTACAGGCATAATCGTCCGAAGTCGGAGACTTCGAACAGCGGATACGTAACCCCGCTATATTGCATACCTACGGTATGCTAAACATTTTTACATTTAATTTGCTACCAATATTTTGCTCCTATGGAGCATCTTTAAAATTACTTATCACACGCTGTTTCATTTTGATTACTTATGTTCTGCTTGTAAAGATGCCTCTTTCTTAAGGCTCCTTACAACCAATAAAACACTGATAAGCACCAACAAACATCCAAGTATATACGGCGCGCCGGGGAAATAAACAGAAGAATTTTTATAGGTAAAATATTTAAAGCTATAGCCCATTAAAAGCGGGCCCACAACCAGGCTTATGCTCGATAGCAAGGTTAAACCGCCTTGTAATTCGCCCTGCTCGCTTGCCGGGAACTTGCTGGTAATAAAGCCCTGTAAAGCCGGGCCCGATATGCCGCCGAAACAATAGGGGATCATGAACAGGTAAATTTGCCAGCCATGGCCCGCAAACGCGATACAAGTTAACCCCAGGCCATAGGATATTAGGCCGATGATGATGTTTCGCTTAAGTCCCCATTTGGGTATGAGGTAACGGATGAGCCAGCCCTGTATACCAATTAATAATACTCCGATAAAAATACCCAAAATGCCTACGCTGGTCATTGTCCAGTTAAACTTTTCATATACATAAAAGGGTAATTGATACTCCACCGCTTTTTGGGCGATGTAGACCAGTGTAAAAGCTACGGCCAGGCCCGCAAGCGCTTTATATTTACCCAACTGCCTGAATGAGCCGATAGGGTTAGCACGCTTCCATTCAAATTTGCGGCGATGCTCCTTGTTCAATGATTCGGGCAATACAAAATAACCGTACAAGGCGTTGATCAGGGCGGCAGCGGCAGCTACCATAAAAGGGAATTTGATATTAATATCGCCCAAAAAAGCCCCACCCGAAACGCCAATTATAAAACCCAGGCCCGATGCTGCACCTACGATGCCAAAATTAGCGGCCCGTTTATCGCCGGTGCTGATGTCGGCAATGTAAGCGGTGGCGGTAGCCATTGTAGCGCCCGTAATGCCCGCTATGGTTCGCCCAACAAAAAGCCAGAAGACAGAAGGGGCGAAGGCCATAAAGGTGTAGTCGATACTAAAACCTAACAGTGATATAAGCAATATGGGGCGGCGGCCAAAACGATCACTAAGGTTGCCCATTACCGGCGAGAACAATATTTGCATAAGCGCGTAGGTACAAGTAAGCCAGCCGTTAATTTCCGAAGCTTCGGGCGTTTGCGTGTGCGCCAGCTGCTCCAATAGTTTAGGGATAACCGGTATAATGATGGCCAAACCCATTACATCAATAAAAATAGTAACGAAAATAAAAGCCAGCGCCTTTGACGTTTTTATTTTGGGTTTATCCATTCGTGTAAAAATGTAAAATATTGTTAAATGTTTTAAATGGATACATTAATTTCTTTTAAAGCTTCGGATGGCAAGCAAGGCGCTCAGCAGCATTAGCGCGGAACCAATTACAAATGGCATCCCCGGAAACTGGAAAAAGGGGTTAGGTTTTGTGAAATAGTAAAAAGATTCGGTCATTAATAACGGCCCAAAAATAGAACTTACGCTCATTAAACTGGTTAGGCCGCCCTGTAGTTCGCCTTGCTCGTTTGCCGGTACGTTACCGCTCATATAACCCTGTAAGGCAGGCCCGGCAATACCACCCAGGCAATAAGGCACTAAAAACGCGTACATCATCCAGCCCTTTGTAGCGAAGGCAAAAAGCAACAAGCCTGTGGCATACAGCATTAAGCCTATCCATATACTGCGTTCCTGCCCGAATTTAGGTATGATGATCCTTATTAACCCGCCCTGTACCAAAGCCACAAACAAGCCTACAGCACCTAATGAATATCCGATCTGTGCTTCGTTCCAATTGAATTTGTCCATGGTATAAAATGTCCACACGCTTTGTACTGCCTGCGCGGCAAAATAAATAAGAAACAGAGATATGGCCAGGCCGATAACTGATTTATATTTTTTTAACTGTACAAGCGTACCCCAGGGGCTGCATCGTTTAAGTTCAAGGGGGCGGCGGTGTGCTTCGTCTAACGATTCAGGTAAAATGAAATAACCATAGGTGGCATTTAACAAGGCCAGTACGGCGGCCGCTATGAATGGATAGTGGACATCATATTTGCCCAATATGCCGCCAATTACAGGGCCTATGATAAAGCCGAGGCCAAAAGCTACGCCAACCATACCGAAGTTAGCGGCACGGTTCTCGGGGGTGCTGATGTCGGCAATATAGGCCGAACCAGTAGTAAAGCTGGCGCCGGTGATGCCCGCCACAATACGCCCTACAAACAGCCATGCTATAGTTGGCGCAAAAGCCGAGAATAAATAATCGACACTAAAACCTAATAGCGAACACAGCAACACCGGCCTGCGCCCGTACTTATCACTAAGGTTACCAATAAGCGGCGCGAAGAGGAACTGCATGCCTGCGTAAGCCGCGGTTAACCAACCCGCATAACCCGAGGCATCGCTTACATCGCCGTGGATCAAATGTTCGATAAGTTTGGGTATTACAGGTATAATTATACCTAAACCCATTACATCAATCAAAAGTGTAGCAAAAATAAATCCCAGGGCAGCCTGGCGCTTTTGGGCGATAGGTTTATTCATAGGCGCAAAATAGGAAAAAAATCATGTATGGATAAATTTGATATTGAATACGGACAATAGGTAATAGCGATGGGTATAAAAGTGTTCAAAAAGTGTTCATTTGTATGAACGCTAATAAAAGTTAAAACATTAATTACTAATGCTTTAAGTGTTTATGGATGTTTGGGCTCGTTTAGGTTAATTTCGGTTTGTTTGGGGGTGTTTAGGTTCTGTTTATGGGATGTTTAGGTGCCGTTTAGGTGCGTTTAGGTATTGTTTAGGTTACGACAAAAAGCTGATGTACAGTAAAATATGAACACTAAAAAAGTGGCAAAGCAGGATGTTTTTAGTGGCATTGCTTTTATGGTTCCATCCACAGCACAGAATTGCCTGTGCCTTCCGCATTCTGCTCCCAAAGTTTGTTGGCGGGGTCGAGTATCCAGTTATCGTCGACAATAAATTTATACAGGTATTTGCCGGGTTTCAGGTGCAGGCTTATGCTCCAGTCGCCGCCGGTTAACCCCATGCGGTAGCCGCTTTCGCTCCAGTTATTAAAAGTACCCGATAATATTACCGTTTTGGCATCATCATGTCCCTTTAGTTTGAAGGTATGGTTTGCCCTGGCTGCTATAAACGAGTTGATTTGTTTGCCTTCCACATCATGCACAGGATTGGCCGGGTCAAGTATCCAGTCGCCATCGATAATAAACCTGTAATCATAGTTACCCGCAGGCAGAATAACCGGTATGGCCCAGCCATCGGCTGTTTTTTTCATTCTTATTTTTCCATCTTCCCACCTGTTAAAATTGCCGGCCACATATACGTCGTGTGCATCAGTATGCCCGCTGAGTTTAAAAATTATGGTTTCGCCAATATTTAAAACCGAGCTTTGTAGGCCATCAGCGTCCTTAAATTTATCGGGATTAGCAGGGTCGGCTATCTGGCTGCCATCAACTATAAAACGATAGGTGTGCATGCCATCGCGCAGATAAAGCGGGCATTCCCAGGTATCGCCTTTTTTTACAAATTGTAGTTCATTATTGCGCCATTCGTTAAAACTGCCTGCAACAATAACTCTATGTGCTACTGGAAAGCCATGAAGCTTAAACACATAGTTGTACTTATAGTAGACTGAATTGGTGTTACCAGCGCCATCGTCAAGGTTGATAAGGTTATTGGGGTCTGTTAACCAGTGGCCATCGGCTATGAATTTGTACATCCACGCGCCGGGTTGTAATCTTATATCAATAACCCAGCCTGTGGCGGTTTTGGTCATTAATCCCTTTAAAGTACTCCATTCATTAAACCCGCCCGATAAAAATACCCTACGGCAATTTAAGTATCCCGGCAAAATAAACCTAGTTAAGCCTGATGGCAGCTCATAAACCGAGGCAGTTGAGTACCTGTTTATCCCATAGTTCGCATTATCCATATAACCGGGGCTGCTATTGCCCTTTTTCATAATATCGGCGGTTATTACAAATGGGGTTTCCTGTGGGTTTTCTTTAAGCTCTTTTTCAGGCAGGTTAAATTGTAAAATATTGCCCT
>Ga0206874_1207_pt1 | contig 14550 bp, 7 predicted proteins | sample Alteio_BWOrgCont_12_FD_152629 | JGI IMG/M metagenome (GOLD analysis project Ga0206874, IMG submission 152629) | Enriched cells from forest soil in Barre Woods Harvard Forest LTER site, Petersham, Massachusetts, United States -... | ecosystem: Environmental > Terrestrial > Soil > Temperate forest > O...
GCCCGACCGAGAGCTCGGTGACAAGCTTCAGCCGCTGCGCCTCGCCGCCGGAGAGCGTCGGCGAACTCTGGCCGAGCGCGAGATAGCCGAGTCCGCAGTCCACCATGAGCTGACAGACCGGTCCGAGTTTGGAATGGAAGGAGAAGAAGACCGCGGCTTCCTCGAAGGTGAGCTGCAGCACCTCCCCGATGGACTTGCCCTTCCAGGCGATGTCGGAGAGTTCCGGTCCGTAACGCAGGCCGTGGCAGCTGTCGCAGGGGATATAGGTGTCGGGCATGAACGCCATCTCCAGCTTGATGCGGCCCGCGCCGTCGCAGGCGGGGCAGCGCCCCCCGGGGACGTTGAAGGAAAAGCGCGACGCGGTGTAGCCGCGCAATTTGGATTCCGGAAGGGAGGCGAAAAACTCGCGGATCAGGTCGAAAATTCCGAGGTAGGTCGCCGGCGTGGACCGCGGGGTCTTGCCGATCGGCGACTGATCCACCTCGATGACGGAGCGGAAGCCGCTCGCGCCACGCAGTTCGGCGAAGGGCGGGACGGATTTCGGATCGCCGAGGACGGCTCCGTCAGTCCATCCCGTGCCCTTGACGAATTCGCGGCCGGTGACGCGCGGCTTCCGGGCCTTGATCGCGTAGGCTACGGCGGGGCAGAGGAGGTCGCGGAGGAGGGTTGATTTTCCGGCGCCGCTGGGGCCTGCGACCATGATCAGGCGGGCGGGTGGGAGGTGGAGGTCGAAGCCTTTTAGGTTGCGGAAACGGGCGCCGGTGAGAGTGAGCCAGGGGGAGGAAAGGGTATCGGGGGTCGGAATCTCGCTCCTTCCGGAGCGAGCCACGTTTCGGAGAGAGGGCGGAGTTCCGCTCCTTCCGGAGCGGACTACTTCTGGTTTCAGGTCGCGGTAGGAGCCGCGGAGGGGATGGGCGATTCCTTTGGCGAGAAAAAGGCCGGTGAGCGATTTCGCGTTTTTCCGGATGCGCGCGGGGGTTTCGCAAGCGAGGAGTTCGCCGCCATGCGGGCCGGCGCCGGGGCCGAGATCGATGATGAGGTCGGCCTGGGCCATCACCTCGTCGTCGTGCTCGACGACGAGGAGAGTGTTGCCCTTGGCGCGGAGCTTTTGGAGGGTGCCGATCAGCTTCTCGTTGTCGCGGGCGTGGAGGCCGATGCTCGGCTCGTCCAGCACGTAGAGTACCCCGGAGAGGTTGGATCCGAGCTGCGCCGCCAAGCGGATGCGCTGCGCCTCTCCACCCGAGAGCGTTTCGGTGGGGCGGTCGAGTTCAAGGTAGCCGAGGCCGACGCGATCGAGGAATTTCAGGCGCTCGTCGATCTGGGGAACGATGTCCCGGGTGACGAGGCGGCCGCGCGCGTCGAGATCGAGCTGATGGAGGCGTTGGCTTAGCTCGGCCGGGGGGCGGTCGAGAAGTTCGGGCAGGGAAAGCGGCTCGAGGCGTCCCGCAAAATGCAATTTCACGGCGCGGGAAATGCGGTTGAGCCGCGCGCCGTGGCATTCGGGGCAGGGGGTCGATTTCTGCTCCTTGATGGCGGTGCGGACGTCGGCGTTCAGGGCGGCGATCTCTGGCGGGATCTCCTCGTCATCGTCCGGCTCCAGCATCCAGTCAAAGATTCGTCCATGGCCGCGGCAGGCCGGACACCAGCCCCGGGGCGAATTGAAGGAAAAATGCTTGGGATCGAGTTCCGGAAAGGATTCCCCGGTGGCGGCATCGGTGCGAGTGGTGGAAAACCAGGAGAGGATGCGGCCTTGTGGGGTGGCGAGGAAGCAGGAGCCGTGGCCGAGGCGGAGGGCGGTGTCGAGGTCGGCGGGAACGTGGACGCGGCGGCTCGCCGCGTTTCTTGGAGATAACGCGGCGGGCCGCCGCGTCCACAAATCCGCGACCACAACTTCAACATCGTGCTCCTTGTAGCGGTCCAGCTTTTGGAATTCCGCGATGGGCACGAACTTGCCGTCGATGCGGAGGAGGGTGTAACCCTGGGCCGCCGCCCAGGTGGCGATCGGCTGGTGATGTCCCTTGCGGCCGCGGATGACGGGAGCGCAGAGATAGAGATGGCGGGCGCGCTTTGCCTCGGGTCCGGCGAGGACGCGGGACAGAAGCCGGTTCAGCGCGGCCGGCGGGAGCGGCGTGACGGGGCGCCCGGTCTCCGGATGATGCTGCACCCCGATCCGGGCGTAAAGCAGGCGGAGGTATTGCGCCACCTCGGTGATGGTGGCGACCGTGGACTTGCGCGATCCGCGCGTGACGCGCTGCTCGATGGCGACGGTCGGCGGGATTCCGGTGATGCGATCGACGGCGGGGCGGGGGAGCTGTTCGACGAACTGCCGCGCATACGGGGACATCGATTCCATGAAACGCCGCTGTCCCTCCGCGAACACGATGTCGAAGGCGAGCGTGGATTTGCCCGAGCCCGACACGCCGGTGACGACGGTGAACTGGTGATGCGGAATGGCGAGGGTGAGGTTTTTGAGGTTGTTTTCGCGGGCGCCGGTGATGGTGAGCGCCTGCGTTATGGGGTTGGATAGTGGCACGGGTTTTCCAACCCGTGTGCCTTGGAGAACACGGGCTGGAAAGCCCGTGCCACTATTCGGAACGAAACGCTTGGGCGTTCCGCTACCCCGATCTCCCTCCGCCAGCGCCGCGCGCAGGAAGGGCGAGGTCGCGGTGTCGGCGGCGGCGATGAGCTCGGGCGGGCCGGCGGCGACGATGCGGCCGCCCTTTGCGCCGGCCTCGGGGCCTACTTCCAGGATCCAATCGGCGGACTTCAGCACGTCGAGGTTGTGCTCGACGATCAGGACGCTGTGCCCGCGCTCGACGAGCGCGTTCAACACCCCGAGGAGGCGGTTCACATCGTGGCGGTGCAGTCCGGTCGTCGGCTCGTCCAGCAGCAGCAGGGCTCCGCCGGCTGAATCCGCGGCCCGGCCGGCGGCGGGACCCGCGGCGCGGCCTCCGTCAAACGTCCCGAGATAACGGACGAGCTTCAGGCGCTGGGCTTCGCCCCCGCTGAGGGTGTTGAGCGGCTGCCCGAGCGTGAGGTAGCCGAGCCCGACGGATTCCAGGATGGCGAGGCGCCGCTGGATTTCGGGGAAATCCGCAAACAGCGGCAGCGCGCCGGCCACGCCGGTTGCCAGCATCTCCGCCACCGACAGCCCGTTCCAGGAGATGGCGAGCACCTCGGGCTTGAAGCGCTTTCCGTCGCAGACGGGACAGGGCACGAACACATCGGACAGGAACTGCATCTCGACGCGCTCATAGCCGAGCCCGAGGCATCGTTCGCAGCGGCCGTCGCCGCTGTTGAACGAAAAACTCGAGGCGTTGAAACCGGCCTCCCGCGCCTCCGGCGTCGCGGCATAGACTTCGCGGATGAGCTCCCAGGCCCCGGTGTAGAGGGCGGGATTCGAACGGGGTGTGCGCGACAGCGCGGATTGATCGACCAGGACGACATCGGAAAATTTCACGTCGCTCGATATCGCCCCGATCTCGGCCGCATCCTCCGTGAATTGCAGGCGCTGGGCGAGCAGGCCCTGATGGATGACGGAATCGAGCAAGGTCGATTTTCCCGCGCCGGAGACGCCGGAGAGGCACACCAGCCGCTGGAGTGGAATCTCGAAATCCAGGCCTTTGACGTTGTGCTTGGTCGCGTTCCTGAACCGGAGCCAGCCCGGGTTGTTCTTCGCAGTGACGGGGCGCCGGGAGCGGGGCAACGCGACGGACTTGCGGCCGGACAGGTAGGCGCCGGTGATGCTGAGGGGGTCGCGCTCCATCTCCGCCACGGTGCCCTGAAACACAATTTGCCCACCGCCCTGGCCGGGTTCGGGGCCGACCTCGATGACGTGATCGGCGGCCCGGATGACGGCTTCGTCGTGTTCGACGACCACGACGGTGTTTCCCGCGTCGGTCAGGGACCGGATGATGGCGATCAGTCGGCCGATGTCGCGCGGGTGAAGGCCGATGCTCGGCTCATCGAGCACGAAGAGCGTGTCGACGAGGGAGGTTCCGAGGCAGGCCGTGAGATTGACCCGCTGGACTTCGCCGCCGGAGAGGGTTTTGGAGGGACGGTCGAGGGTCAGGTAGTCGAGGCCGACCTGCTGGAGGTAGCGCAGGCGCGTTACGATGGCCTCGTGGGCAAGCGAGGCGCTGCCGTGATCGCTGGCTTCCGACGTAGCGGAACGTCCCTCGACGTTTCGTTCCGGGGCAGAATGGGCTTTCAGCCCATCGGCCTGGGAGGACACGGGCAGGAAAGCCCGTGCTACTGTGGGGTCGGTCGCCCCTCCAGGGGCGGGATCGTCCAGTAATGCCAGCAAGTCTCCGACCGGTTTCGCATACAACTCAGGCAGCGTCTGCCCCCGCCACTTCCAGCACAGCGCCTCCGGCTGCAACCGGGCGCCGTGGCAGGCGGGGCAGACATTGTAGGTGCGAAAGCGGGATAGAAACACCCGCACGTGCATCTTGTAGGTGTTTTTTTCCAGCCAGCGGAAAAACCCCCTGACTCCATACCAGTATTTGGGCCATGGCTTGCCGTTCTCCTCCCCATAGCCGGGCTCGCCCTCGATGATGTAGGTTTTCTGCTCCTCGGTGAGCTGCGCGAACGGGACGTTGGTCGGAATCCCCCGCTTTTTCGCAAAAACGCGCAGGTCGTCCACCGACTCCTTATAGACATCCCCCTCCCAACAACGGATGGCGCCTTCGTCGATGGAGAGGGACTGGTCGGGGATGGCCAGCCGGAGGTCGATTTCGATGACCCGTCCGAAGCCCCGGCAGAGCGGACAGGCCCCGAGCGGCGAGTTGAAGGAGAACAGCGCGGGGGTGGCGGGGCGGAAGGTGCGCCCGGTTTTGGGCGAGTGCAGGCCCCGGGAGTAGTGACCGATCTCCGCCAAGTCCGAGCCGGTTTCCAGCTGCGCCAACACCAGCACTTCCCCTCGGCCGAAATGCATCGCGGTTTCGACTGATTCCAGGAATCGGGGGAGGCTTTCCGGCACGATCGCCATCCGATCCTGGACGACGCGCAGGACGGTCGTTTCCGGGGTGAGGAATGCCGGGGCGGCCAGGAGGTCGTCGATCCGGTGGGCTGCGCCCGCATCGGACAGGCAGCGGGTGTAACCTTGATTCTTTAGGTTGGTGAGGATCTCGGCCCAGGTGAGATTGGACGGCCGGACGATCTTGAAGGCGATGACGACCGTCCGTCCGGCGTGGGTGGCGCGGGTTTTGTCCCAGATGGTCCGGGGATTGTCGTCCTCGACCCTTTCGCCGGTGGCGGGGTCGAAGCAGGCGGCCACGTGGCTGAACCAGACTTTGAAGTAATCGGTCAGCTCGGTCATCGTGCCGACGGTGGACCGGGCGGTCTTCACGGTGTGGGTCTGTTCGATGGCGATCGACGGGCGGATGTTCTCGATCGAATCCACCTGGGGCTTGTCGAGGAGGTCGAGGAATTGGCGCGTGTAGGCGCTGAACGTCTCGACATAGCGGCGCTGTCCCTCGGCATGCAGGGTGTCGAACACGAGCGAGCTCTTCCCCGCGCCGCTCAGGCCGGTGACGACCACGAAGCGGCCCAGCGGCACGTCGAGGTCGAAACCCTTGAGATTGTTCTGGCGGACGCCGCGGAGGCGGATGGATTCCATGAAAGTACGAGGTATGAAGGACGAAGGACGAAGCAAATGGGGGAAGGCAAAAATAGTGGCACGGGCTTTCCAGCCCGTGTTTTCCAAGACACATGGACTGGAAAGTCCATGCCACTATTAATTCGACCTTAGCCCAGCAGCCGTTGGAAAAGTTCCAGGTAGGCGGCAGCCTGGCGGGCGGGATCGAATGCGGCGGCGGCGAAGGCGCGCGCGGCGGCGGCGCGGGCGGCTTTTTCGGCGGGCGACGCGCGGATCAGTTGCGTCAATCGGGCGACGAATCCCGGGCGGTCGCCCGGGGCGATGGGCCAGCCGGTGTTGCCGGGCAGGAAGCACTCGCGGATCCCCTGGGCGTCATAGGCGACCGCGGGCAGGCCGTGAGCCTGGGCCTCGATGAGAAAATTCGACAGCGCCTCGCTCCGCGAGGCATGGACGGCGATGTCGGCGGCGAGGTAAAGGGGGCGGGGGTCGGCGTAAAAACCGGGAAATTTGACCCGTGCGCCGAGATTTCGGTCCGCGACGAGCTTTTCGCACGCGGCGCGTTCGGGTCCGTCGCCGGCGAGCCAGAGCTGCCAGTCGAGGCCGGGCGGCAGGCCGGAGACGATCTCCACCAGTTCCCGCTGGTTCTTTTCCGGGCGGAACATGGCGACGGAGAGGAGGATGGTGGTGGCGGGGGTGGCGTTGAAATGGGCACGGAGGGTTTCGGGGCGGGCTTCGGACGAAACGTTTGCACGTTCCGCTACCACGGAGGTCTGGTCCGAGGATGGAAAAACGAGGGAGTTGGCTATTACCGTGATTTTTTCGTGGGGGATGCCCTCCTGGTTTATGAGCCGGTCGCGGGCTTCCCGGCTGTTGGCAATGACGTGGCGGGCGCGGCGGAGCGAGCGGCGGAAGAGCCAGGACAAGGGCTTGCCGGTCCGCATGGTGGCGACGACGGCGATGCCGGGAAATTTTCTCTGGAGGCCGCCGGCGCGGCAGTTTGCCATCCGGCCCATGCAGAGAATTACATCGGGAGAGAGACGGCTGATTTTTCGGACCAGACCAGGGGCAAACCAGTCGAGGCCGGTATCGAACGGTTGGAGAGAGGCAGATAGTGGCACGGGCTTTCCTGCCCGTGCGTCTTGGAGAACACGGGCAGGAAAGCCCGTGCTACTATTTGATCCGGACGACACGGAGGTCATCCCTCCATGAGGCGCCAACGGGCCGCCGGGGCGGAAGGTCAGCAGGGTCGCTTGGTGGCCGGCGGCCGCGAAGGCGGCCGTGAGCAGGATGGACTGGCGCTCCGTGCCCCCGCTGCGGAGGATGTCCTGAAGGACCAGGATTTTCATTGCACGCGAAGGCGGCAGGGCAAGAGTGGCGGAAAGAATGGCATCACCGATTCTTCAACTTTTCGTGCGCTGGGTCGTGCTGGCCCTCGGGGTCACCCTCGCCACCAAGCTTGTGCCGGGCATCCACTGCGACGACGGGGCGACGCTGATCGCGGTCGTCGTGGTGCTGAGCCTGCTCAACGCCGTCCTCAAGCCGCTGCTGGTCCTGTTTACGCTGCCGTTCATTCTGGTGACGATGGGGCTGGGCATGATCGTGATCAATGCCTTGTTGTTTCTTTTTGTCGGCCGGCTGGTCGCGGGATTTCACGTTGATGGTTTTTGGTCCGCGGTAGGCGGCGCGATCGTCGTCAGCCTCACCAATATCCTGGTCAGTGTGGTCCGAAACCGCACCCCGCCCCGTCCCCCATCCGACCGGCGAAAGCCGGACGATGTTATTGACATTTAGGCCGGAATTTTAGCCACAAAGGGGCGCAAAAGGCGCAAAGAAAGACCTTCGGAATTTGGCCACATAAGGCACAGAAGGCACATAAAATACCAAGACACGAAACGCTTGCGCGTTCCGCTACGAAATCTTCGATCCGGTATTTTTTGTGCCTTCTGTGCCTTATGTGGCTAAATGTCTTGGTTCTTTTTGCGCGTTTTGTGCTTTTTTGCGGCTAATGGTTTGGGTTCAGAGAAATATTACCAACCCTTTCCGTTTGACGGGTCGTTTTGAGATTGCGACGGTGGTGGTATGGCTGAATCCATCGAATACGATCTTATTGTCATTGGCGGCGGCCCCGCGGGCTATGCGGGGGCCATCCGGGCCGGCCAGCTCGGGAAGAAGGTCGCCTGCATCGAAATGGAGCGCGCGGGGGGCACCTGCCTCAATTGGGGCTGCATCCCGACCAAGGCGCTCCTGAAGAGCGCCGAGATCTACCGCAACTTCCAAAAAGCCGAGCTTTTCGGCTTCGCGGTGAAGGGTCTGGAATTCGATTTCGCCAAGGTGATGGAGCGTTCTCGCGGGGTCGCCGGCCAGATGGCCCGCGGGATCGAGTTCCTGTTCAAGAAGAACAAGGTCGATTATTTCGTCGGCCGCGGCCAGGTCACGGTTCCGGGCATGGTCGAAATCACCGAGGGCGAGCACAAGGGAAAGTATTTCAAGACGAAGAACATCCTCATCGCCACCGGCTGCCGGATGCGGCGGATCCCCGACCTTCCGGTCGATGGGATCCGGGTGATGACCTCCCGGGAGGCCCTGGCGGCGAAGACCCTCCCGAAGTCCGTCGCGATCGTCGGGGCGGGTGCGATCGGCGTCGAATTCGCCTACTTTTACAACGCCTTCGGCTCCAAGGTGACCTTGGTCGAGATGCTGCCGCAGATCCTGCCGGTCGAGGACGAGGAGGTGTCCCGGACGCTGCAGCGTTCCCTCGAGAAGCAGGGCATCGTCATCCATACGGGCACCAAGTGCGAAAATTTCCGGGTGGGAAAGAATTCCGTGAAGCTCGATCTGGCCAAGGACGGCAAATCCGTCCCGCTGGAGGCCGAGACCGTGCTCTCCGCCATCGGAGTCACGGCGAATCTCGAGGGCGTCCTGTCGCCCAAGATCAAGGTCGACCTCGATCGCAATTACGTGAAGGTCGGGGACGATTACCAGACGAGCGCCAAAGGCGTTTACGCGGCCGGCGACATCATCGGCCCCCCTTGGCTGGCGCACGTCGCGACATTCGAGGCGGTCAATGCCGTCAACGGCATGTTCGGCCACGGCCAGCCGCGGCGGGTGAAGACTTTTCCCGGCTGCACCTATTGCCAGCCGCAGGTGGCGAGCATCGGGCTCACCGAAAAGGCGGCCCGGGAAAAGGGCCTCGAGATCAAGATCGGCAAATTTCCCTTCACCGCGTCGGGCAAGGCGGTGGCGTCGGCCGACAGCGAGGGCTTTGTGAAGGTGCTGAGCGACGCGAAGACCGGCGAGATTTACGGCGCGCACATCATCGGCTCCGAGGCGACCGAGCTGATCGCCGAATACGGCCTCGCGATGGAGCTTGAGGCGACGGTCGAGGAGATCCACCGGACGATCCATGCGCACCCGACGCTGAGCGAGGCGGTCATGGAAGCCGCCGCGGCGACGACCGGGGAGGCGATTCATATTTGACCGGTCCGACAGGACCTATAGGTCCCATAAGACCCATTCCACGATGAAGATCTATCTCGACGGTAAATTTGTCGATGAAGCGGACGCCAAGGTGTCCGTTTTCGATCACGGCCTGCTTTACGGCGACGGCGTATTCGAGGGCATCCGGATGTACGGAGGCAATATTTTCCGCCTCGAGGAGCATCTCGAAAGGCTCGAATACTCCGCCAAGGCGATCCTCCTGAGCATGCCTTGGACGCGCGCCGAGCTGAGCGAGGCGACCTGCGAGACCTGCCGGATCAACGGGCTCAAGGATGCCTACATCCGCCTGGTGGTCACCCGCGGCGTGGGCGACCTCGGTCTCGCGCCCTGGCTTTGCGCGAAACCCACGATTTTCATCATCGCGGGCAAGATCTCGCTCTACCCCAAGGAGCACTACGAAAACGGACTTTCGATCGTCACGGTGCCGACCCGCCGCGTCGGACCGGGGGCGATCCCCTCCACCGTCAAATCACTCAATTACCTGAACAACATCCTCGGCAAGATCGAGGCGAAGCAGGCCGGGGCGCTGGAAGCGATCATGCTAAATGACCAGGGGTATGTTGCAGAATGCACGGCGGATAACATCTTCATGGTTCACAAAGGCGCGCTCATCACGCCATCCGCCTCCCACGGCGCGCTGAAGGGCATCACGCGGGGCACCATCTTTGACATCGCCGCGGAGCTTGGGATCCCGATCCGGGAGTCCGAAATGACGCGCTATGACCTTTGGTGCGCCGACGAGTGCTTCCTCACCGGCACCGGGGCGGAGGTCATCGCCGTGGTGAAGCTCGACGGGCGGGAAATCGGCTCCGGCCGCCCGGGGCCGATCACGCACCGGGTTATGGAGGCGTTTCGCAGGCGGGTGCTGGTCGAAGGCACTCGGATTTAGCTTAAGGCATAGGTCCTACAGGTCGTATAGGACCTATGCTGATTTGAGCCATTGCCAGCCCCCAAATGGGCCAGGGTGCGACGTCTTGGCACGCCGAACCTTTCGCGGCCCGCACTTGCCACTGGGCGGAACGGTGGCACAGTTGATGCATATCGATTTACCGAATTCCATGGCCAATCCGCTCAAATGCTCCTTTTGCTCCAAGCCGGCGACTGTGCATCTGACCCAGATCGTGGACAACAAGATGCACACCGTCGACCTGTGCGAGCAATGCGCCCAGGCCAAAGGCGTGACGGACCCCACCGAATTTTCCTCCCTGGCCGACCTGCTGCTCAAGCCTTCGCTCAACCCGGAAGGGGCCTCGGGCCTGCGTTGCGAAAAGTGCGGCTTTACCCAGGCCGACTTCAAGAAGCACGGGCGCTTCGGCTGTCCGGCGTGCTACGAGACCTTCAAGGCGCTGCTCGCGCCCATGCTCGAAGGCATGCACAAGGGCACCACCCACACCGGCAAGGTCCCGCAGGCGGCCCTGCACCGCAAAACCCTTTACGACCGGCTGACCAAGCTCGAGCTCGACCTTGGCGAAGCCATCAAATCCGAACGTTACGACGAAGCAGCCCGTTTTCGCGATGAAATCAACCAAGTCAAACAGTCTGTCGCCCCGAAGCCGGCGGCTTGACCCCATGACGATCGCCTCGCTCATCGCCACGCCGTCGGAACTTACGGACAACGCGAGCAGCAAGACGGCGATCGTCCTGATGACGCGAATCCGTCTCGCGCGCAATCTGGCCGGCCAGCCCTTTCCCGGGTGGGCCCGCCCGGCGCAGCGCGCCCAGATCCTGGAGACCTGCCGCGGCGCGCTCGCCGCCACGACGCCGATGAAGCGCAGCCTGAGCGTGGCCGTGAACGAGCTCACCGACCTGGAGAAGCAGATCCTCGTCGAGCGCCACCTCATCAGCCGCGAGCTGAGCGGTTCTCCGCAGGGCAGCGGCGTGGTCATCAGCCGGGACCAGACTTTTTCCGTGATGGTGAACGAGGAGGACCACCTCCGCATCCAGGTCCTGCGCGCGGGCTTCCAGCTCAAGAAGGCCTGGAACACGATCAACGACCTCGACACCGCCCTGGAGGAGCGCCTCGATTTTTCCTTTTCGCCCACGCTGGGCTATCTCACGGCGTGCCCGAGCAACCTGGGCACGGGGATGCGCGGCTCCGCCATGATGCACCTTCCCGCCCTGGTCATCGCCGGGCAGATGGAAAAGGTGGTGCGGGCGGTGAACCAGCTCGGCATGGTGGTGCGCGGCCTCTTCGGGGAGGGCTCCGACGCGAGCGGCAGCATTTTCCAGATCTCCAACCAGACCACGCTGGGGGAGACGGAGGAGGAGATCATCAAGCGGCTCGGCAACGTCCTGCAGTCGATCGTCGAGCACGAGCTCAACGCGAGGGCCAAGCTGCTCGAGGCGGACTCGGGCAAGGTCTTCGACAAGATCGGGCGCGCCTACGGCATCCTCCAAAACGGGCACCTGCTCAGCTCCGGCGAGGCGATGAACCTGCTTTCCCTGATCCGGCTCGGCGTGGACCTGGGGGTGTTTTCCGACGCCTACCGCTCCGTCATCGACCGCCTTTTCATCGAGGCCCAGCCCGGCCATCTCCAGCACGCGCAGAACGCCGCGATCGAGCCGCTGCAGCGCGATCTGCTCCGCGCCGCGCGGCTGCGCGCCGAATTTACCGGCATGGTCCGGCCCGACTTCACCTTCGCAGCCAACAGGAAAAACTGAAACCGCAACCCGCATTGGCGAAAACCTCCTTAATCCCATGTCCCAGGAACCGCTGAACAATTTCACGCCCCGCGCCCACCAGGTCATCACGCTCGCCCGCAAGGAGGCCGAGCGCTTCCAGCAGAATTACGTGGGCACCGAGCACATCCTCCTCGGGCTGATCAAGCTCGGGCAGGGCGTCGCCATCAACGTCCTGCTCAAGATGGGGCTCGACCTCGAGACGGTGCGCGCCGCGGTGGAGAAGCAGACCGGGCGCACGACCGTGGAGAACAAGGCCGTGGGCAGCATTCCCTACACGCCGCGGATGAAGAAGGTCCTCGTGCTGGCGGCCCGCGAGGCGAAGATGCTCAACCATTCCTACATCGGCACCGAGCACATCCTGCTCGGGATGCTCCGGGAGGGCGACGGCGTCGCCGCCCGCGTGCTCAAGTCGCTCGACATCGACATCGAGCGGACGCGCAACGAGATCCTGCGCGAGCTCGATCCCCAGTTTTCCGGCAGCGAAAGCGCGGGGACCGGCGGCGAGGAGGCTCCCGCGGGCACGCCCCAGCGGCCGGCCGGCCAGCCGGAGGACCGCAAGGAGGTGAAGACGCCGGCCCTGAAGGCCTTCGGACGCGACCTCACCGAGCTCGCGCGCAAGGGCGAGATGGACCCGGTCGTGGGCCGGAAGAACGAGATTCGCCGCGTGGTGCAGATCCTGTGCCGCCGGACCAAGAACAACCCGGTGCTGATCGGCGAGGCCGGCGTGGGCAAGACGGCGATCGTGGAGGGCCTCGCCCAGGAGATCGCGAGCGGCAACGTGCCCGAGCTGCTGACGGACAAGAAGGTCATCACCCTCGACCTCGCGCTCATGGTCGCCGGCACGAAATACCGCGGCCAGTTCGAGGAGCGGATCAAGGCCGTGATGGACGAGATCAAGCGGTCCAAGAACATCATCCTCTTCATCGACGAGATGCACACCATCGTCGGCGCCGGCGCCGCCGAGGGCGCGATGGACGCGTCCAACATCTTCAAGCCCGCGCTTTCCCGCGGGGAGCTGCAGTGCGTCGGCGCGACCACGCTCAACGAGTACCGCAAGTACATCGAGAAGGATTCCGCGCTCGACCGCCGGTTCCAGTCCGTGAAGGTCGAGCCGCCCTCGGTCGAGGACACCATCACGATCCTGAAGGGCATCCGCAGCAAGTACGAGGACCACCACAAGGCCACCTTCACCGACAAGGCCCTGGAACAGGCGGCCAAGCTTTCGGACCGCTACATCACCGGCCGCTTCCTGCCGGACAAGGCCATCGACGTGATGGACGAGGCGGGATCGCGCGCGCGCATTTCCTCCTTCACCCGGCCGCCGGACATCGAGGCCCTGACGAAGGAGATCGAGGAGATCTGCGCCGCGAAGGAAAAAGCCGTGATCGAGCAGCACTTCGAGGAGGCGGCCCGCTATCTCGAAAAGGAGAAGCAGCTCCGCGCCCGCAACGAGCAGATCACCGAGGACTGGAAGAAGGTGCGCGAGGAGAAGCGCACGGCCATCGACGAGACCCTGATCATGCAGGTGGTCGCCGACTGGACCGGCATCCCGCTCTCGCGGATGGAGAAGAAGGAGAGCGAGAAGCTGCTCAGCCTCGAGGGCGAGCTGGAGAAGTCCGTGGTCGGCCAGAACGTGGCCGCGAGCGCCATCGCCCGCGCCCTCCGGCGCTCCCGCGCCGATCTCAAGGATCCGCGCCGCCCGATCGGCTCCTTCCTTTTCGTCGGGCCCACCGGCGTGGGCAAGACCGAGACGGCCAAGCAGCTTGCCGCGCAGATGTTCGGCAACCAGGACGCGCTCATCCAGGTGGACATGAGCGAGTACATGGAGAAATTCTCGGTCTCGCGGCTCATCGGCTCGCCTCCCGGCTACGTCGGCTACGACGAGGGCGGGCAGCTCACCGAGGCGGTGCGCCGCCGGGCCTATGCCGTGATCCTTTTCGACGAGGTGGAGAAGGCGCACCCCGACGTGCTCCAGCTCCTCCTCCAGATCCTGGAGGACGGGCGCCTGACCGATTCGCTCGGCCGCACGGTGGATTTCCGCAACACGATCATCATCATGACCTCGAATATCGGCGCGCACCTGCTGCAGCGCCAGACCTCGATGGGCTTCGGCGCCGCCGCGACGGGATTCAACGACGCGGAAAAGATGCGCGAGAAGGTCCTCGAGGAGGCCAAGCGCATCTTCAAGCCCGAGTTCCTCAACCGCATTTCGGACATCATCTTCTTCCGTCCGCTGGACCGGGACGACCTGGTGAAGATCGTGGAGCTCGAAGTCTCGAAATTCGCCCGGCGCCTCACCGACCGGAAGATCACGCTCGAGTTCACCGACGAGGCGAAGCAGCTTCTGGTCGAGAAGGGCTATGACGAAAAGTACGGCGCGCGTCCGCTGCGCCGCGCCGTCGAGCACTACGTCGAGGATCCGCTGGCCGAGGCCATCCTGCGCGGCGACGTGAAGGAGGGCGAGCCGGTGATGATCACCCGCGACGGCGAAAAGCTCGCCTTCGTGCAGCGGTCGTCGCCGCCCCCGGCGCCGACCGGAGCCAAGGTTTGAGTGTGGACGCGGCGGCTCGCCGCGTATCTCCAAGGAACGCGGCGAGCCGCCGCGTCCACGTTCCCGCCACCCCACAATCACCGGCACCAACAGAATGACCGCGCCAAAAAGCACGGATGGACGCGCGGCGATGGCCAGGCCATAAGCCAGGCTCGCCGCTGCGAGCCAGCGGCCGCGCCGGGCGGGTTGTTCCAGCGCCAGCCAGACCCCGGCCAGGGCC
>Ga0206874_1209_pt1 | contig 14472 bp, 8 predicted proteins | sample Alteio_BWOrgCont_12_FD_152629 | JGI IMG/M metagenome (GOLD analysis project Ga0206874, IMG submission 152629) | Enriched cells from forest soil in Barre Woods Harvard Forest LTER site, Petersham, Massachusetts, United States -... | ecosystem: Environmental > Terrestrial > Soil > Temperate forest > O...
CGTGTCTTGTTTTAATATCTCTGGTGAAGCTTTTCCAACCAGCATAAAAAAACGGGGAATGCAATGCACTCCCCGTCGCGGGACTCCATAAATATAATCTGATAACCGATTACTCACTTATCCCCGGCTCGGTGAGTTTATCCAATTGTACGGCACGGTCAAATTGCTCCGCCGTCATTACGCTGTGCTCAAGAACCACCTCGCGGACGGTTTTGTTCTTTGCGACCGCTTCTTTTGCAATCTCCGCCGCTTTGGCATAGCCGATGATGGGATTCAGCGCCGTAACGACGCTTGCGCTCTTGTGCGCGTATTCCTCGCAGCGTTTCGCATCCGCAACGATTCCCTCGACGCATTTTTGCGTGAACATTCGCACGCCATTTTTCAAGATTTCCATAGAGAACATCAGGTCGAACGCAATCACGGGCATCATCACGTTCAGTTCCAACTGCCCAGCCTGCGCTGCGAGCGCAACCGTGGTATCGTTGCCGACCACCTGAAAACAAATCATGTTCATCATCTCCGCCATCGAAGGGTTCACCTTGCCCGGCATGATGGAGGAGCCCGGCTGAACGGGCGGCAGCGTGATCTCCTTCAATCCCGTTGTGGGACCGGAGTTGAGCAGGCGCAAATCATTCGCGATGCGGATGAGATCGAGCGCGAAATTCTTCAATGCCGACGAAATAATAACGAACGGCGCCATGCTTTGCATCGCTTCAAAGTAATTGTCCGTCGTGCGCAAATCATGCCCCGTCTCCGCGCATAAGTGTTTCACGATGACCGTCCGATATTGCGGATGCGCGTTCAAACCAGTGCCGACAGCCGTTCCGCCGATGCCAAGATCGCCTAATTCAGAAAGCGTATTCTCGATGCGCGCGATATGCTTTTTCACGGCGGCGGCATACCCGCCAAATTCCTGTCCAAGCCGGATAGGCGTTGCGTCCTCCAAATGCGTGCGACCGGATTTGATGATGTGATGCCACTCTCCTGCTTTTTTCGCAAGCGCCGCATGAAGCATGATGAGCGACGGCAGCAATTCCTTTAGCCCGGCAATCGAGGCAAGCCGTATCGCCGTCGGGAACGTGTCGTTCGTTGATTGCGACATGTTCACGTCGTCATTGGGATTCACTATTTTATAATCGCCTTTGGCGCCGCCAAGCAATTCCGCCGCACGGTTTGAAAGGACTTCGTTCACGTTCATATTGAACGAGGTGCCCGCCCCCGCCTGAAACACGTCCACAACGAATTGCTCACGGAGGTTGCCGGAAAGAATTTCATCGCACACAGTGATGATGGCGTCCGCCTTTTGCGCAGGCAGTACGCCGAGCTCTTTGTTGGTAAGCGCGGCGCATTTCTTCAGCACAACGAATGCATCTATGAAAATGCGGTGCTCCCGCCAGCCGCTGATGGGATAGTTTTCAACGGCGCGCTGCGTTTGCACGCCATAATATGCATCCGCCGGTACGTTCTTGTCCCCGAGCGAATCATGCTCGATACGAAACGAATCTTTCATGATATAATTCTATGTTTTTATACTAGTGAAGTGAAAACTGTTGTTTCTGATAAGTATATTTGGGCACAAAACTCAAGGAACGGTCATTGCGAGCACAGCGAAGCAATCCTTTCTGTCACAGCATGCGGGGAAAAGATTGCTTCGTCGCTCGCGCTCCTCGCAATGACGAACTTAAATGTTCTTCACCAATCTATTTCGACCGCGAATATTTTTCCTCGTACTTATGGTACAAGTCTTTTTGCTTGTTGTCCAAATCAACTTTGCGACCTTCAATATACTCAAGAACGACGTTATTCGTCGAAATGTCCAGAATGTCGCCCGTTGAAACGACAATGTTCGCATCCTTGCCAACGTCAAGTGAACCGAGCCGGCTCGCCACGCCGAATATCTCGGCGGTGGAAAGCGTAATCGCGCGCAAAGCCTCATCCTCCGATAAACCGAATCCTACCGAAGTCGCCGCCTGAAACGGAAGATTGCGCTGGGGCCATGAGCCGTCGTCTGAGAGACAAAATGGAATTCCCGCGTCTCGCAGTTTACTCGGTAAAGTATAACCCTCGTCATAATCTTCCTCCGCCATTGCCGGCGGGGCGTCCACCCTATCGAGAATAACCGGTATATTATGTTCTTTTATGAGCGGCGCAATTCGCCACGATTCCCTGCCGCCGACCAATATTATGCGGAGATGTTCGCGGGTGCAAAATTCAATCGCTGACTCGATTTGCCGCACTTCATCGGCATGTATAAACAGCGGCTCCGTACCCTCGAACACGGGTAGCATCGCTTGCCAGCGGGCGTCTTTGGGAATGGTGCTGTCCGCTTTGTGCGCAAGATAATATGACTTTGCCGCATGGATGGCGTGTATGAGCGTGTTCACGTTCTTTTCGATTTCTTTCTTTTGCTTATCCACGCCTTTGCTGTCCGTTGCGAAAACCGCCAGCGAGGGCCAATGAACGTGCACGCCAAGTGACGGCACAACGTCCATATCCTCGCGTGTCCAGCCGTCGAGATTCATCAGCGAGGACGTGCCGGAAATAAATCCCGCCTGCGGCGTAATTTCGGCGGTCGTGATGCCGTTCGTACGCACCGTGGGTGATACTTCCGTGTCAGGATTATACGCCACGTCGCCGCGGGCGTCCGGGTTTATCGTCCCAGTTTCCTGATAATCCTGCGTCGCCCGCACAGCATCAATCTCAACGATGCCAAGCGTTGTATTCGTGGCAATCAAACCGGGGTAAATGAATTTGCCCTTCATGTCCACCACCTCCGCGCCGCTGGGGATAGTAATATCCGCGCCGATCGCGGTTATTTTCCCGTTATCGAAAATAATCGTGCCGTTCTCGATAACGCCGTGCGAAACCGTAAAAATCTTGCCGCCGACTAATGCAACCGGCTTGGTTTGCGTCGCGCCGGGCATTTCATTGTTGGCATACACCCGCGTTTGGGCAATTGCCATCACCGCAAGCAAAGCCGCGGTTGCGAAACATGCGCGTTGGTTAGTCATCGATTTTCTCGCTTTCTTGTTTTTTATCCGGCTCTTTGCCGGCGGCGGTCGCAGGCGTTTTGTCCGTAAGAATTTTCGCAACCAATGCGGCGCGTTCGCGCTTTAATTCCTCGGCGTTTTTGCGCTCATCGTCCCTATCGAAATACTTCCGCCCATCAATCCACGTTTGCAAAACTTTTGAATGCGCCGATAGCGGATCGCCGTCCCATAATACGATATCGGCGTCCTTGCCTTTCTCCAAACTGCCCACGTATTTATCGATGCCCAATTGCTTGGCGCCGTTTATCGTGCACAATTTTATCGCTTCCGTATCGGGCAGTCCGCCGTATTTCATTGATTTTGCCGCCTCCTGATTCAACCGCCTGCCCATTTCGCCGTCGTCTGAGTTTATCGTTGTCACCACTCCCTCTTGCTCAAGCATGGCGGCATTGTATGGTATGGCGTCATAGACCTCAAATTTATAGTCCCACCAATCGGCAAACGTTGACGCCATCGCGCCGTCTTTTTTCAATTCGGGGGGCAACCTTGTATCCTTCCAACACGTGCGTAAACGTGCCGATGCGGAACCCGTATTCCTCGGCAAGCCGCATCAGCATCAGGATTTCCGGCGCAACGTATGAATGCACGTGGATGAAGCGGTCGCCGTTCAATATTTCCACGATTGCGTCTAGTTTCAAATCGCGGCGCGGCGGAAGGCTGTCGCGCGACGGATGTTTTTTCCAATCGTTCCACTTTTGTTCGTATTCCCGCGCCGATTGAAATTCATCCCGCAGGATTTCCTCAACGCCCATGCGCGTTTGCGGATACCGCGTATTATAGTTATCGCCCCAATTGCTTTGTTTCACGTTCTCGCCGAGCGCAAACTTTATCGTTCCAGGGGCTTCTTTCATTTTCATGTCCTCAGGCAATGCACCCCAGCGATGCTTGATGACTTGGCATTGCCCGCCGATGGGATTTGCTGAGCCGTGCAGGCAGTGCGAAATCGTCGTTCCGCCTGCAAGCTGCCAGTATGTATAGATGTCGTCGCTGTTGATGACGTCGCCGATGCGGACTTCGGCGCTCACCGATTCCGCGCCTTCATTCACGTCGTCGGAAATTGCGATGTGCGAGTGTTCGTCAACAATCCCGGCGGTAACTTCTTTCCCCTGCCCGTCAATCACCAGTGCGTCCGCAGGCACGGTAATTTTGCGCCCGACCGCTTTGATTTTACCGTCGCCAAAGAGTATCGTGCCGGAATCAATGATTCCGGCGCTTGCGCTCGTCCAGATGCGCGCATTGGTAATAGCTACCCACTTCGGCTGGTCGGGAGTTTTGGGAACCCCAAACGCGATATCGGGATAGACCGTTGGGAACATCGGGGCACGCATTTGTGGTGCTTTTGGGCTTGTGTCCGGTTTCGGCGTGAATTTCTCGGAGCGGGTCGCCGACCAATATATTGTTTCGCCGTCGCCGAGTGCGCCGAATCCGCTTGCGCTGTCGCCGGTCATTTTGCCGCTCAGCCGAACCACGCCAGTTCTATCAAGCGAGTCGCCTGTAAAATCAAATGAAATATCGTGATTATTCACTGTGAACGAACGCAGTTTTGTTTGCTTTGCACCCGCGCCGATTGTGCCTTCCGGCGCATTTTGTTCGCCGCTGATATCTACCGGAAAAGGAATATTGATGCTGCTGCCCGGTCTCTTGCTATCCGACTGCGTAATGACAAGATTCCATTTCCCGCGTGGCTCGATTTCCGGCTCCGGATTGACTGGATACGGGCGTCCGTCAATCCATACAGTATAGAGCGTCGTCTTTTCGGCAAAAATCGGTCCGCTCGTAACGATTAAATCAGCCAATTTCCCCGGCTCTATTGTTCCCGCTATTTTCTCAATCCCGCAAATCCCCGCCGGAACGGTCGTCAAAGCGGCAAGCGCTTGCTTTTCGGTAAGACCATGTAGCATCGCCTTGCGGATATTTGCCAAAAAATCCTTGATATCTTTAATACCGTGGCTTGTAAACGCAAAAGGAATATGCGCGCCCGCCAGTTGCGCGGGGTTCGATGGAGCGGCGTCCCAACGCTTTAATTCTGCAAAAGGCACTTCCGATTCGCTTTCCGGCGTTGAAACGTCCGGTGCGGGTGGAAAATCAATTGGAATGATAAGCGTGTCGTTCAAATTTTTCACTGCGTCCAATCGGCGGTATTCGTACCCGCCGCCCTTCAGTATCAATGAAAGTCCGAACTCATCGCCGATCTTTTTTGCGCGGAGCAGATTCAGTTCGTCGCTGCAATCGAAAACAATCTCCTGTTTGTGGTCAAGCGCTGGCTCAAGCGCTGCAAGCGCATCGTTGATTTCTGGACGCTGAATACGCGGATTGCCTGCATACGTCGCTTGCGCCGATTCATACCATTGTGCGTCGTAAAAAGCCTGCCTGATGAGCGCAATCGCTCCCATCAATGACGAAGGGTAATCCTGATGCGACGAACCCTTTTCAAACGAAACCATCTGATACGTCGCGCCTGCGAGGATAAGATTATTCGGGATTCCCTCGCCGAGCGAAACACTGCACGAGTTTCCGCGGAATATCCCGTCCAAATCCGCCGTTTGTGCGATACAGAACCCCTGCGACCGCAATTCCTCCGCTCGTGATTCATCGGGCGTGAAAATCATCGTTGCAACACGTTCGGCGTGGTTGGCTCCATTCCATGATAATGCCCCTTTGCGTTCAATGGTTGGATGCGGCTCGTCAATCATAGGTCCCTGCGGCAGTTGTGGTTTTGGCATCCCATAATCCGAAAACGGCTCAATGAACCCGGGATAAACGGTCATCCCTTTTCCATTGATTGGGTAGGCGTCCGCCGGAACAACACTATCAGAAAGAACCTCGGCAATGCGCCCGTTCCGAACGACAATAGTGCCCCGCTCAATCGTCTTTTCCGGCGAAACGACTATTTTCACATTCGTGAGGGCGTAAATATCCGGCGTTTTGTGCCGTAAGCCATCAACAGGGGTCGTTTGCGCAAAAAGCGGTTGGGAGAGAGCAATAATAAGTGCAGAACAAAGAAGGAAATATGAACTTTTCATCAAAGGCGACAATAAATATGCCGCAAATTACAAAAGAACATTTATCGAATGAAGACAAATTGCTCATTTGAAGATGATAATTTGCAATCTCATTCTGAAGAACGTAGCGAATGTGCTGATGGCTAACATCAATCAACTCTCCTCTCCCTGCGTTACGTTTCGCTCACGCCGGGTTTACATCTTTCGAGCTTTCAGCGCTCTGTATCGAAGTGTTGCACCGCAACTCTACTTAGTTTATTGCGAAGTTCCTTGCTGGAAATATCTACTTCGCGACACATTAGTATGAATTCTCGCAATACAGCAGCAAGACCTCGTGTACTGTTCGCTGTCATCGTCTCGGTAAAAATGTGCGCCATGATGGTCGAAAACTTCCGTCAAAATTAGACTTTAAAGTCTTATAGACTTTAAAGTCTATAATATTTTTTTGAGGTTGTGTTTTCCTTTATGGTATAATAAACATTATATAAATCATCTAATTGACTAATATATAATATTTTATGATTATCTATCGTATCCTTTTTTTACCCTAAAATAATTATTTTTACAATCTTAAATATTTATTCCGATTCAAGAAAATTGCCGAACCTTAAAAAAACGCGAATTTCAGCAATATTGAAATTTTAGTGCATTTTTTGAGTACTGCGTCTCCCCTCCAAAACTGCGTTTCCGTGCGTTAAACACCATTTAAGTTTTATTTAAGGTATTTGCCTTATATTTATAGTATGATTTTTGAATGAGCAAATGAACATCGCCGAATGCACGAGCAAAGGTTGAAAGAATACTCAACGGCGACATTCAGTAAGATTCAGACAGATTTTAATAACAATCTATTCATTATTAAGAAAACTAAGGAGCTAAGCATGTTAGCAACAACTTCAGCGCAGCAGAAAAAAGTCCCGATCATATATTATGTTGACGATTGGAACAATTCGCTTTCAATGGCTCGCGCGTTCTTCAAGAACAAAGGCGTCATCTTCCGCGAATTCCACGATCTCTCCAGCGTGTACTGGGAATGCCAAAAGCGCAAACCTACTCTCGTTCTCATAACAACATATCTGAATGATCCGGAACAATACGTTTTCAGCCATCGCATGGGCTTCCCTGCTCTGAACGTGTTGCACTCAACATACAAAGATATTAAGATCATCACGCTTGGCAAAGAAGACCGCAAAGACGACGATCTTATTGATTCAATGCGCGAAGGCGCGCTCGGTCATTACTTATGGGCAATGGACACGATGGAATATCTCCTCGCCCGCGCATGGATGCTCCTTGAAAGTGAAAACGAACCGGGCGGCACCGAGAACGAGTTAGCATTTGAAGAACGCGTACTCCGCGAAGGTGAAGAACAAGTGGCAGACATCGCGCCTGCGCAGAAATTAAGCCCTGACATGGAGCAAATGAAGACGCTGATCTATTCAGTCGTGCGGCAGGCAATGGAGGACATGTTTACAGGTAAAAATGCTCCGCCTCCGCCGAATACTCCGCAACGCATTGCAGCATATCCATTTAACTGATTCTCGAAGAAATAAACGTACTCTAAAAACCTATTCATATTGACTTAACAAAACCTATTCCAAATTCTATTAAATTACATACAAAATGAAACACTTTCAGATATCCGTTCTTGCCATCCTTCTTGCAGTAACTTCATCTGCATTTGCGCAAGTATACACTTTTACACAAACAACAGAAGCAAATTATTTTTACCGCAACGCCGGTTTTAGTTTCGGAACGAATGCCGTCAACTACACTTTCGGCGCTGTTAACATAGGACTAAAACAAGCAACCCCAATCACACAACCGTTTACAGTACAATATCCAAGCGGTTCCCAAGTTGACACGACGGAATACAGCTCAACGGGCGGACCTCTTAGCGATCCGTTCTCACTTGCACAAAGCAACGAAACGAATTCAACGGATATGTCCGGCTTGTTGACATACATGAGTTCCCAGTCGTTCGCAGTGTATCCGAATATGTACGTCACATACGAAGCTGAAGAAAGCGTGCAAGACCCGTCGTTTGGAGAAAACGGAATTTGCAATATGACAACCGCGACAGTGGAACTCGTCAATGCATCCAACGGCGAAGTTCTTGCAGAAGTGCGCCAGATGCCGTCATTGTGCTCAATGTCATGGTTCCAACATCAGGCGTCCAACCCGAAAACATATACCTACAATCTTTCTTCGTATGCCGGTTTGAATGTCTATATTCGCATGAACATACAGGAAAGCCAGCCAGTACCATTCACGTCGTATGCAACAACATATAGCAGCGAAAGCGATCTTGGCTGGAGTCCGTACGATAATTCCGACCAAACGACCACAGGCTTGACCGCCGCCTCAAATTCAAATGGCAATAAACATGGATTTGGCAAGGATATGACGAACACAACGAGCACCGAAAACCTCACAGTCCTTGAACAGAATTATCCGAATCCTGTCGCTTCAACAACCTCGATTGCAGTTGATAATATTAACGGTGCAACAACCTTGCGGGTGTACGATATGCTTGGACGCATGGTTGCGGATTTGAGCGCATCGCTTCCCCAGAATGTCGCACATGCCGAAGTCGAATTCAATGCAGCGAATCTTCAGAGCGGCGTGTACATGTACCGCTTGGAGACGGCATCCGGCTTGGCAATTGTAAAACAATTAAGCGTTCAACATTAAGTTTCTCCCGGATTTCAACAGGCGCGGTTTCGTTTCTTTATCCGCGCCTGTTGAACGAAGGATGAAAAGTATAAAAGACGCGGTGTGTGAGAACCGAATCGTATTAAATTCAAAAAGCATTCAAAATCAAACACACTCGTTGTTCCCCAAAGTGTTTCTTAAAAAATAAGTTGTAAAAGTTGAATAGATTAGTTATATAAGTGTATGTATTTCATTCTCAAACCAGGGGAGAATGAATAGGTTTGCGGGAAAGTGAATAGAAAAACAGAATAGTGATTACTCAAATTTTGTGCGCACCAATAAAAAAATCCGTTCAATGAACGGATTTTTTTATATATCGGCTGACAATATTTACATAGGTGTTCGAACCAAACACTCGCGATAGAGGTTGTGGATTGTCGGCGAAGGTTCGGCGCTGTAGAACTCCCGTATTGCACTTTTATGGTTTTCATAAATACTTCGTACGGCGGGTCCATCATTGCGCTGCATGGCGCACTCGATAAGCGCAGTCGCAAACGATTCATTTGAAGGGTCGAATTCAAATCCCTTGCCGGCGTACGTATTCACGTCTCCCCAGTCTTTTAATTTCTTCCCAAGTGCGACTATTTTTTCAAGGGCACCCACGTACAGCATCATCAAGCGGTCCCGTTCCTGCTCCGTCCATCCGTCAAAAACGTTCTCTTGCAGGTATTGCCCTCGGTATATCTCCACTGCTTGGCGCAACGCTTTAATCGCCCGTTCATCGCTGTAATATTCCGCATCGGCGCACAGTTCTGCAAATCGCATCGTATCTACTGAATCAATGGGGCGGAATGCAAATTTATAACCGCGCTCAGCCGAAAGTATGAAATGTGAATTTTTCGGTGAAGGAAGATACGGTTCCAGTGCCAGCCGAAGCTGCGATATGGCTGTATAAATACTGTTTTTCATTTGTTTTTCCGAAACGTCCTTCCATATTGTGGCGCCAAGCTCGTCTATAGTGACCGGCACGTTCATGCGGCTGATGAGATATTTCAACAACGTAAGCATCGGCTGGGTAACCTCCGGCGGGAACGCGACGGGAATGCCCCCTTTCTCTATTTCAAATTTTCCAAACATGCGAATCGTCAACGGCGGAGGCTCCCGCTCGCTGAATTGCTTCAACGAGTTTTCCGCAGCCTCGGCAAACGAGCCGTATTTCACAAGAATTTCGCCGACTTCCTTTTCGTTCAAATGCGGCGATACGGAGGCATGTTCGATGACGTTCGTCCCTTCCAAAATCGAAGAATCTATCTGGAGATTGTCGAGCAAATCTTTTACGGCGCGCGCAATATGCGGGCGCTCCATCCTGCCCGTCAGCCATTGCAGCATCGTGGATTTCACTTCCCCGTCAATGCGCGCCCAGTGCATTTTCAAGTATTGCGCAACGACGTATGCCTCGTATTCCAATATTTCGAACACTTGTTGTGCGTGCGCCGGCAGATTTTCAACGATTTCCAAAAGATAAAAGGCATGCCCCGTCTCCGGTTGATAGTTTTCAATGCCGTCCAACCCCAGAAGTATATTCGCGGCGGATTCCCAATCTGCGTAAAATTTCGGTCGCATACGCATCCGTTCGCTTTCAACGGCAACACGCGCCAATGCACGCACAAATTGGCTTTCCCCTTTCTCGATAATTTCAGCGCCATAGCGCTCGACAAACGCGTTTGGTTTTCCCGTCTGGTCGCGTCTGTATATTTGCGCCAATAAAAAGAAAATCATTTCTTCGCGGGTTTCTTCAAACACGTCTTTCGCGTTGCGGAGCAATTGTTCGTTTGCAGGTTTGTTTTCCATCAAATTGACGGTCAATTGCAGTGCAATGACTTCCGACAACACCATTTCGCTGTTCCGTTTGTCGTCAAGTGAAATACTGTTCAATAGCAATAAACATTGCTGCGTATTACCCATTGACGCTTTAGTCTGCGCCAATTGCATAATCGCTAATAATTGCGTGTATATCCAACCGGAGTTTTTCGCGCTTTTTTCACATTCAACCAAAACCTTTTCTGCATCTTCGAACATTTCAAAAATATGTAATGCGATTCCCTGATATAGTAAGCTCATCGCATATTGGCCAGGGTTGAATTCTTTGCAATACTCGACGAGTTTGTGAGAATAGTACAAGGTATTGTCTTTATTCTTAATGCCAATATAATATGAACGCAATGCGATAAACGTCATATCGTCTTCTTTATAATCGGGATCAACAACTTTCCGCCGTTCAATCCAATCCACCCATAATTTTGCTTGTGATATTAACGATAATTCCGCCAGCGTGGAGCAATAGACAACCGCAAGCGAAATAGTTTCCTGCGTGTAAATTTTATCTGTTTGTTTGAGATATTTATTGAGCAACGGACCAATCGTATCGACAATTTGCACGTGCTGATTCGCGCTTTTCATCGCGATGATGAGGTTGGTAAGATATCTCGAGCGGTATGGCTCGCGGAACAATTCGTACCGTGCAGGTAATTGCAGAACTTGCGCGGGTCTGCCGATAAATATCAATTGCGCCGAGTGCAGCGTCCACCAAACGTGTAGGCGGGCGCGAAGCCCGGCGGGTACGGCGTCCAGCATGTCCCGTAATTCAACAGGGGTAATAATCTCGTTTTTGGTGATAAAAAACGCCTTGTACAGCGTTTCAAGCATTTCCATCCAATGCTTATTCTTGCGATATAATTGTGCGGCAAGACGCAGCCGCCCCTCATTCGCCTCGAAAGCCGCAAGTTTTGTGTATGCAGATGGCGACACCTGCATGTGCCCTTCGAGGAACGTGCGGAACATGTTATGGAACCGAAACCGCGTGCGGGCGTCGTCAACCACAACAATGAACATCGCATTTTCATCTTTGATGTAGTTGAAAAATTCCTTCGTCTGTTCCTCGCCCAGCGCGGCACGTATTCCCATCGGATTGAACTCCGGCACTTCGGCTGCCAGCACCAAGCATTGGCGTAAATTTATGCTCAGGTTTTCAAACACCTCCGTCATAAACCACGCATAGAAAAACTCGTGCTGCGCGGCGGAGAGATTCTTCACCATGGTTTCCCAATGGTGAACCTCCATAACTTTGCGCGCTTGAATCAGAAGTATCAGCCCGGTCATCCATCCGTCCACCTGCGCTGCAATTCGCGCAACGATTTTCGCATCTACCTCCTCGTGATAGATGTGAACGAGCATTGTTTCCACGTCGTGAACCGAAAGCGTGAGATACTCCTTATCAATCACGGACAATTGCTGACGCGAACGCAGACGGGGGATACATTCCAAATGCAACGCTCTGCGGCTTGTGATGACGATCCGCATTGCGGGCGGGAGCTGTTCTATGAGCGGGGAAAAAGATGCGAATGCCTCCCCCGCCCCTTCTCGTAACAAATAATGTGCGTCTTCAACCACAAGTATAACCTGTCTCGTTTCCGATGCGAGTTCCCCAGTAAAGTATCGGATAAAATCATTTGTGGACATGGTCGGCAATTGAGCACGCCACGTTTTGAAAAAACCGGGGATAACGTATTCAACCGCAGATATGAGGGCGCTGAAGAATGCGTTTTTCTCTAGATCAAACTCATCCAACTGCAGCCATGCAATAAGAGGCGGCGCTTGAGAGCGCTTGAGATTTTCAAGCGTCTGCAACAACATGGTGGTTTTACCGTATCCACCGGCAGCAAGAATCAACGTTACGCGCTGCTGCAATGCGTCGTCCATCGCAACCTGCAATTCAGGGCGCGGCAGTATCCGCGAGGGTAATTTTGGGGGGATTACCTTCGCACGATGGGCAATATTCGTTATATTGGTTGTCTCTGCCATTCAATGAGGCTGCGGATCCAGACCTTTCAGCCTTGCTTAGGCGCACAAAATGCTTTGTATTCGCCGTTTTATTTCCTAAACGCGCCTTCATTCTATCCTCTATTATTTTGGATATAATACGAGGAATTTACCTAATTACGACAAATTACGCAAAACTAAATTAATAATTTTTTATTAATTAACAAGTTGCTCTTATCTGTAAACAAAGGTGTGCATCAAAAACTTCACTCCATGCCTTTGGAGATGGCATCACTTTTTTGATGTTTCATAACTATCTGTCATTGGATAACTCCCACATGGTTCGTAAATTGCAATAAAAAATGGCGAGCACAATCTTCAATCGGTCAATATGGCGGAACCTTCTCTTTTGGGGGTTGTGCTGGGAAGCGTTAATGCTTCCTATCTCAATAGCACCGGCTCAATGGGGTATCGGATTAGCCGCGCTCGGTTGGATTGGCATGATAGTTTTACAGCGAAAAGTCTCGTTCTCACTGGGCGCGCTCACCATCCCGACGGCATGTTATATTGCCATTTGCATCATCACGTCCGCATGTGCCGAACGTTCCGGACATTCACTAACGATGGTGTGGCACAACGAATGGTTGTTGTTTAGCGCAATATTGCTCATTGCGCTCCAACCGACGACAGCAGAACTGAAAAGAATTATCATTTTCCTCGTCATCTCGGGAGTTTTCATTTCATTGTTCGGTATTGTGCAGAACTTCACGGGAATAATGCGGCACGGAACGAGTCCTACGGATTTTATGTCCTACAAAATCTTTGGCATGAATACATGGCGCTCGCAGGGTTTTTTCAGCCATACCCTTTCGTATTCATCAGTGATGGCAATGATATTTTTCTTTATTGCCGGGCTGCTCATTGCCGGGTATAAAGAGCAAAAACGGTTTCTTGTAATCGCGTGCGTTTTGGCTGCCGTCGTCGTGTTCGACGCCTATTCGCGCGGAACGTGGGGCTCGGTTGTCGTGACGGCAATCGGTCTTGGGTTTGTCGTTACCAATAAAATTATTCGCAGAGTTATCTTCACCGTAGTCGCCGCTGTATTGATTGTATCGGCGTTAACCCCGCAAGTGCGCGATAGGGTTGTATATACCACTCAGGCGGATACGTCAAACACGGATAGGGAAAATCTGTGGAAGATTGCCGTGGCTATCTCCCGCGATCATCCGGTGATGGGAATCGGCTCAAACAACTGGGACTTGTATTATCCCCGGTATAAAGCGATGATAACCAACGGCGATATTACCCACCCCGACCATCCCGCCAATGAATATTTGAACGTGCTCACAAGCTTTGGGATACCGGGTCTCGCCGCATATTTGTGGATGTGGGTCGCGTTCCTGATAATCACCATAAAGCGGTACCGCAAGGAGCAAGAGCCGTTGATACGCGGCATTCTGCTCGGCAGCGCCGCCGCTATTTTTTCCGTGCTCGTTGCGCAATTCACGCAGGATATTTATCATGATTTTACCGATCAATTGACATGGTGGTTCCTCGCGGGGCTTGGGCTTGTGGCAGCCGCGTATAAACGCGATGCGATTTCGTAATTATCATATTTTCCTATTTGGGCTTGCGGCGGCGCTTGCAATAAAAACGCAATGCATTCAAGCACAAATTGATAGCACGCAAGTTGTCGTATATTTCTCGCAATGCGGAGGCAGCGCGAATTGCCCTTCGATGAGCGGATATTATTATCTTTATTTTCCCTGTACGAACATTCGGTTTACCGGCGAATTGATACAAGCCGGACCGATATATTTTTCTCCCGGAGTGGACGAAGGATTGCACCACGGCGAAAGCAAAATAATAGTGCTGGGCTAAGCCTGTTTTATAATACCACTTTACTTAACGCTGCCGTAATAAAGATACATCAAGAATGGTTCGTA
>Ga0206874_1156_pt3 | contig 14398 bp, 15 predicted proteins | sample Alteio_BWOrgCont_12_FD_152629 | JGI IMG/M metagenome (GOLD analysis project Ga0206874, IMG submission 152629) | Enriched cells from forest soil in Barre Woods Harvard Forest LTER site, Petersham, Massachusetts, United States -... | ecosystem: Environmental > Terrestrial > Soil > Temperate forest >...
TTTTTACAGGGCTGTGCATATCCGCAATTACTCCAGTATCGGGTATTGTAAGTTGGAAACTCCGCTAACTGTAAAGGAACGTATGGATAAGCCGCTGTTAGCCCCGCAATTTGATTATGAATTGCATGGGATGGAGGACCCGCGGATAGTGAATATCGATGGATTATATTATTTAACCTATATTGCTTTTGATGGGGATAACGCTCTTGGCGCATTGGCTACCTCAACAGACCTGGTGCATTTTGAAAGGCAGGGAATAATAGTGCCGAAAATAAAATACACCGATTTCGACCGGCTTACTAAAGGAAAAAGCGAATTAAATGAAAAATACCTCCGTTATAACACCGGAGCGAATTATTTGGCAGACAAGGATCTTGTTTTCTTTCCGCGAAGGATAAATGGAAAGTTAACTTTTATGCACCGCATAAAACCTGATATACAAATTACGGCTGTAAATGATTTAGCCGAACTTACGGATGAATTTTGGGAAGATTACTTTTTACACTTTGATGAACAGATTCTCCTTAGTCCCAAATATCCTCACGAAGTAAGTTATGTAGGCAGCGGATGCCCGCCTATCGAAACTGAACATGGCTGGCTTGTTCTTTATCATGGCGTAAAAGATGTTATAAAAGGCTACGAATATTCGTGCTGCGCGGCATTGTTAAATTTGGATGATCCGCTAAAAGAGATAGCGCGACTGCCTTATCCCTTATTTAAGCCCGAACTTGATTACGAGCTGGACGGCGATGTGGATGATGTATGTTTCCCCACCGGAACCGCCCTGGTTGATGATAAACTCTATATTTATTACGGCGCTGCCGATGAACTTATTGGTTGCGCATCGGTAAGTTTATCAGGTTTAATTGAAGAGCTATTGCTGAATAAATCTGCAAATTAAATGTGTTTGGCAGAATGAACGAACAAGGTTTAACAAAATTTTTAACGGCACAAGAAAGGGACTACCAGGCAGCATTAACCGAAATCAGGGCAGGGCAAAAAACGCAGCCATTGGATGTGGTATATCTTTCCGCAGATTGCGGGCCTGGGTTATAGTGAAATGTCTAAACGTTATGCCATTAAAGACCTTCCCGAAGCAAAAGCCTACCTGGCCGACCCGGTTTTAGGCCGACGGCTCATTGAAATCAGCCAGGTACTGCTCGCATTACCTGGCAATAATGCTACAAGGGTGATGGGCAGCCCTGACGACATGAAACTACAGTCGTCCATGACACTTTTCGCGCTGGTTCCCGGTGCGAACCCGGTTTTTGAAGCCGTACTTAAAAAATATTTTAACGGCGAAAAAGACAAAGCCACCCTGCAGCTGGTGTGAGTTATTGGTCGTTTAATCAATCCTGTTTTTGAGTCTGGACTAACGAAATGTTTAAACAGCGTCATATCTGGTTAGCCTGTATGCCTATGCTGTTTATATGCTTTAAATTTGGGCATGAGTTCAAAATTATTGAAAAATATTTCTTATTCCGCGCTTGACCTGGCAACTGTGGCCGAAGGTCATTCCATTGCGGATACCTATCATAAAAGTTTAGAAAACGCACGGCAGGCTGAAGCTTTGGGTTATACACGTTACTGGTTTGCCGAGCATCATAATATGATCAGCGTCGCCAGTTCAGCGACATCATTGCTAATTGGTTATATTGCCGGAAACACCGATAGTATCCGGGTTGGTTCAGGTGGCATCATGCTGCCCAATCATTCGCCGTTGGTGGTGGCGGAACAGTTTGGCACGCTGGAAACTTTATATCCAAATCGTATTGATCTGGGTTTAGGCCGGGCACCCGGAACTGACCAGGTGACGGCAATGGCAATCCGTGGTCAGAATATGAATGCGGCTTTCTATTTCCCAAAGGATGTGGAAGCGTTGCAGCAATTTTTTTCGGAAGAAAATTATGATTCGAAGGTGAGGGCTGTGCCGGGTGAAGGTTTGGCTATTCCTATCTGGATCTTAGGTTCGAGCACAGATAGCGCCAAACTGGCTGCCGCTAAGGGCTTGCCCTATGCTTTTGCCAGCCATTTTGCGCCGGCTTATTTCAAAGAAGCCATAGCCATTTACAGGGATAATTTCCAACCTTCTGCACAACTAACGGAACCCTATGTTATGGCCTGCGTTAATGTAGTAGCTGCAGATACTGATGAAGAAGCCGAATACCTGGCTACTTCGGTAAAACAAATGTTCATGGGCGTGATCACCGGCAGGAGAAAATTACTGCAACCACCAGTAGAAAGCATGACAGGTATATGGAGCGTTTTCGAAGAGGCGGCGGTGATGGAGATGCTGGCTTATTCTTTTATTGGCAGTAAAGAAAAAATTTGGGCAAAACTTTCAGATTTTGTACAGGAAAACGGAGTGGACGAAATTATGGCTACTTCCCATATTTATGATCATCAGGCCAAACTCAAATCCTTCCGGTTATTTGCGGAAGCATTAAAGCTCGAACGCAGTTAACCATCATCCACCAGCAGCTCACTTTTATTTGAAATATCTTTTGTCCGGGAAAAACGGGAAAATAAAATAAATGTTTAATGCAGGATATTCAGACAAGTATATTCTGCATTAAACATTTACTTTATGCCTGCAAGTACCTGATTTTTTGTTTATCGTATTTTATTAATCGAGCAATGTCCAGGTGCGTTTTGCCTGCAGCGTTTGTACAACCTGCTGTTCGGCAACAACAATGTTTTCTTTACGCTGGCCTATATATTCAAGCGAGCTTAATTTGTTCCAAAGTGCAATCAAAACTTTCAAAAACTCATCGATGGTTTGCATGGCCGATTGTATATCGTGATGATTATAAATTATCTCGATGGATTTTGCCAACAGCTCTTCAAAATTGCCAGGCGTTACATCCTTCCATTCGTAAAAATACTTCAGCAGCTCTTCTCTTTCGGCACCGGCAATACTTTTTACCGCACTGAAAAACAAATGTGCCATCTCCGAAAAACAACCAATTAAATGTATGGGTGGCTGATGCGGTATAATGTTGCGATAGCTGTAAAATATCCGGGCAATAAAATCCAGCATTTTATCGCACAATAGCTTTACATTTTTACCTATGGGAGATATAGAATCGCGCATAGTAATTTTATCTATTATACGGAATGATAACAGTTGAAATTCGTTAAGATAATTATTGAATGTTTCGTAATAGCTGATTAAGTTAGGATGGCTCACTATAGCCGAACACGGCGGAATATAGCTGCTGATAAGTTGAATATTGCCGCTGATGCGTGTAAACTTTCCAACTTCCAGGTACTGACCGCTGCGCGTACCTACCTGTGATACGGGTAATATGCTTATCTGGTATTGTTTATCAACAACTGGATATCTTAGGGGCATTTCGTCAGGATCCGGGCTGCCGGAGGGCACCCGCTCAAACGGATTTACAGAGAGTATAATATAATAAGTTTCTGCATTGTCGGTAGCGTTATCCTGACTAAAATAATGGTCAAAAGTATATTCCTGGTTTAATAACGCAGGGGCAATATTAATGCGCAAGCCGTTAGCTGTGATTGCGTTGCACTGGCTTATTTTTATTTGTAAATGGTTTGAAGCACGTGCGGTAACATTAATATCAAGCGATGTTTTTTCGCCGTTAAAGGGTGCAAGCAAGCCAAAATTATTGTTGTTTAAATTAAGCGAATTACTATCCCTGCTAAGTTCTTCAATAAAATTGTCTGTATTTACAAAATGATTGCTGGAAATTTTCATTCCGTCAACCCAGTTTACAGATTTGTATTTTAATGGCGATGTCATAATTGGTTGCTAATATTTATATGTAAACAGCTTCATTGCCTATCCGTTCGGGGGCATTAACACTTTCTGCTACGCGTTTAGCATAAATAGTGTACGTTTCTGTGATGTTGTTTTGCTCAATGTCAAGTTCGGGATCGATAAACATGCGTTGCCTGAAAAACGATGGTTTAATATAAAATATCCACTTATAGCTTTCGCCATTTCCGGCTTTGTACTGGATTGGCGAATTTGGGAACTTAAGGTTATAATCATCAATGAATTTTTTGGAACCATACGCTAAAATTCATATTGCGGGGTGCCTTTGCCTTAACTTTTAACGGCTCCATGTCTTCAATGTTTTTGTACAGGTCAACCTCAAGCACCAGCAACTTATTAAAATCAAGATGTTCCATGCTGATATCCTCAGAAAACTGGGGATACTGCCAAACCTTATAGATCTCAAGCGGAATGCTCAGGAATGCAATGTACGTCCACCAAAAAACCGGAGGAAGTAAAAAAACAAATATGGATGTTGCCGCCCAAAGCCCGTATCTCAGGTCGTTAAGCCAATTGAATGCAAGCTTGAAAAGGAAGATCCCTAAAAGGCATGATATTAACGTGCATATAAAAAAGAATCCTTTTTTTTCTATAAGCTCTGTTTCATAATATGAGCCTGCCAGCCAAACGTAAACAATGCCTAATGCAAGATAAATAAACTGGCAGCACAGGTAACCCCAGGGCATAAACTGCAGATCCAAAAAGCCTAAAAAACCGGGGATCGCCAGTACAAGGGACGTAACTAAAATAATTATAATAAGCTTTACATTGCTTAGCAGCTTATTCTTTTTGTTGATGATGGTCATAATTGCTGTAGTAACTACAGCAATCAGTGGGAGCAGCAAATAACTTGTAAAAACCGACTTTACCTCCATAATAAGGGCAGATTGTTCAGGGTTATATAACTAAATACAAATATTTATGTTTTATATAATCAATTACGAATAATTGTGGTTATTGTTTTGTAAAAACATTGTTTATTAAAGTGCATGGAGAAGATTAAAGCCAACAGTATTGATACGGATTTTAAGGCTGCGGCCATTGTGGCGGAGTTAATTGAAGAGGGTATAGTGAAACCCGACCAGGTAATTATACGCCCTATTGGCGACAGGCAGCGCCCTTACGCTAAAGAGATTGCCGGTATAACTAACTATGAATCTGTATATCGCGGCCGCGATATGATAAGTATTCAAATAAACCGCGAAGGTTTATATGATATGCTGCCCGAAGGTTTATTTCACCGGCCGCCGGCTGCCAGCCTTATGATTACTGAGGAGGAAATGATAAAGGATATTAAGCAGCGACGGGAAGAAGAAAAGCAGGCCCGCAATTTTTTTTGCGCCAATGGAGGCAGAAATTTATCATTTACGCGCTATTATTGAGCTATACGAGGGCCGGCTTGACAGGAAGAATGAATATGATGACCTGATTAATATTTTTTTTGAAGGAATGGAAGGAATTTAAATGTTTCACTAAAAGCCAGATGGTTATTTTATTACAGGTTTTACCGGTAATTCATGAACATCGTAACGATTTGCCTTTTATAAGCCGCATTTTTAAAATGATGTTTAAAATGGATGTTAAAATGGAATATCGTTTAACGGCTATGAAAATACCCGAAGAGGTTTTAGAAAAAATGGATACCAGGATAGGCACCGGTGTACTGGGTGTGAACTTTATTGCCGGCCGCGTTAACGAACAGGAAGAAGAGCTATACATTACTATTGGCCCCGGCGAGCCAAAACAAATAGTTGATTTTTTACCTGGTACACGATCGGATACAGCATTTAATGTATTGCTTTCATATTTTATCCCCTTGCAAACCAATATTAGTACCAGTTTTATTATTGATAAATCATATCAAAAAATGATAATTGGCGAGGGTACTGCAAATGCATGTATGGGTTATACCACCTATTTGGGCAACTAAACTAGTTTATAAATAAACGGTAGGTTGAATTAATGATACTCCGGCTCTCCAGTTTTGATTGCAGCAGGGCCAGTAAAGTGTCCCATTCGTCAACAGAAAGACCTGCGTTTTTGGTTGGTTTAATATAAATATCGGTAGTTTTCTTTAGCCCTTCTTTCGGGTTGCTGGAAATGCTTACGCCCGTAGAAATTTTTACTTCCTCTACCTTATTGCCCAGCTCGTAGTAACAAAAACTCGAAAGATCGGCACGCGTTACTATCCTGTCTTTAGTAGTTAAGCCGTATTTATAAGCCTGTATCCGTTCTGATGCGCCAAGGCTGCTTCGGCCGCCAACGGTTGTAGTAACCAGCCTTAAGCTGTCGGCTTTAATTTTAACTGATTCAAATTGCTGTAATTTTGATCCGCGCCGTATGTTGTTAGCGTCATCAGCAAGAGTGGTCCAATATTGCAGGTACATCATATTGGCTTTGCTTTGGGGTTTAACAATCAGGTAGTTGATAAGCTCCGTTGCGCTTGTTACATTCATTGATTTTTTTTCTATAAGCGCCAGGTTCTGTTCCAGCGTTTTTTAAAATGTTATTTAAAAAATCGTTTCCATAAGCTGCAAATGCTGCTTTTTCGTCTCTCAGTAATTCAAACAAATACTCAATTACCTGGTGCGCATTGCGCGGATCAAACCGTTCGGCACCACCATTGCGGATAGTGTAACTGCCTTCAATGCTGTGGTTTGATTGTGTGTAAGGTATTTCATTATAAAAGGTGTTATGATCGTCGCGCAGTTCTTTAACAGATAAAAAATGATCGCGGTCTGCCGGTTTTACCGGAATGATATTATTAATGTTCTTTAACCTGAATTTTTGTTCATAAAGCCTTCTGTTCATTACCGGGATGCAGTTGATAGATACCTGCAGATCGTCAATTGTTTGTGCTGAAATAGCAGCCGGGAAGGTTAGTTTCAGCCAAACACAGCTATGCAGCCGGTTTAAATCGGCCGGGTTAAAGATCTCGGTAAAAGGTTGCGGGAATTGCTGTTTAAAATCGATGAGATTATCCAGGCGTATATCTGTTAATGAAATAAACCTGTTATTGTAATATTCCTTTATATCCCGGGTTATCTGGTTAATTATATTTTGTTCATAAAATATGGGCCTTACCTGGCTATCATGATCTTCTTCATAATACAAACCCGGCGTTATTTGCAATTCGTCTTTATCGGTATAACATTTTACAACTGCCAAAAGCTTATAAAAATCTTCGTTCATGGAGTAGCCGGGCCATTCAAAAAATATAGCTGCATTTTTTAAACTATCAACCTGGGGTGCACACTCAATACCAATCCATAAAGCATTGTCGACAGGCGTAAAATCAGGCAGGGCATTTACTATTTTGGTACGATGCGTCAGCTCGTCATATTCGTAAATACCTCTGCCGCTAAAAATGTACCGTATTCCGGCATTATAAAGTGGCGACATGCCAACAGGAGTAAAAAATATGTCGGCCGTTTCGCTGTTATTTTTACCGGCATCCGTGCTGCCCGGTTTTCTGTAAAAAAAATGATTGCTGGTGCTTAAGGTTTCCGTACCCTCAACAGGTACACCTTTTAAAATAGCGTGGGCAGGCAGCGCACTGGTTAAATAATCAGATGCCAGGATGCGCGAAACCTTGTTTAGTACCCTGTTCTCCAGGTTCTTAATATCGTTCGATACATTAAAAAGCTCGGCGCTTAATGCCTCAATCAATAACTTCACAAACGGATCAATGTCGTTAAGGTTACTGGTTCCCCAAAAATCAAGGGCGTTCCTTAACATCCTGTTTTTAATATCTTCTTTTGAATTAAATAAAACAGCGCTCATAGGTTTAGGTTATGCAGATAAAGGACTCAGGTATAAAGCAGTTGAAAAATAATAATGTTCGCCGGTTTGTTGTACGGTTCCTTTTATAACTATTTCAACCCGTTTTTTTATTTCGCTTACATTTCTAAGCGGGTAAAATTTATTTACTTCACTAATTTTTACATCAATGCGCACATTGTAAATACGCTGCTCGTAACGTGTTATTGAACGCAGAAGCGATTGTCTCAACTTCTCCTCCCACATTGATTCGCTGATAATAAGCTCAAAATCCAGGTCCCAAATTTCGCAACCAAAATCCGGCGTATATCTATGTTCGCCATACCTGGTGTAAATAATTAATTCAATGTACTGTGAAATAGAAGCTCCCAGGTCCTGGCTTTCCATGTCGTGCCCCTGAAAAATACGATCCAAACGGAAGGGTTTTTTATATAAAGGAATTGACATTCAGTTAGTTGTTTTAAATTATTAATTAGTGATAATTATCTTAAACAAAAGTTATTTTAAATAGTTGTAGTGTTGTGTTTAAATAATGATGATTTTATTGCCTATAAGGCAATGTGTGTAAAGCAAGGAGCAGATTTTTACAGCGAAAAAATATGATAACCAGCCCTACAGCCCTATGAAACCGATAAACAACCGGGACATTTTTAAAGCATACCGGAACTTTTTATTACTGTTTGCGCTTCTTCTTGTTTTTAGCATTACCGGGGTATACTTTTTCTTCTTAACCTCCAGCCAGGAAATCGTTTTACTCAATAAAAGGGTAATAGAATCAGAACGTTTGGTAACTATCCGCAGTGATATTAATAATGATTTTGAACAGATAATGCAGCGCATGCAGCAACTATCCGACTTCAGCAATATGAGTTCGGCCGAGCTTAACAATCAAACGCTTTTATTAAACGATATCCAGGAGGCTAACCAGCGGATCCAGAATAAATTGCAGCAAAATGAATTTTCATTAAAAAGCTTTCAGCTCTATCAAAAACTGAGCAACAACATCAATACCGCTGCTACAATAAAAGACTCATTATTTACAACACGTTTTATGATAGAGAGTGCACGCCAGCAATTGGAAATGTGCAACAAAACAAATCAATCGGCAATAACCAAAATAAAAAGAGGCTTTACCAGGTAACGTTATGATAAAGTTTACAATTAAAGAAAGACGCGAACGCTTCCTGATATTCACGGGCCTTTTTCTGCTGGCAGCTACAGTGCTTTGTTTCGCTATTTTTTACAATTACAGCGATAATGCTGCGGTATCAAAAGAAGAATTTGCCAAGCGAATAAAAGAAGAGGAGCTGTTTGAAGCGGCTGTTGCAGAAGCACAGCCTGCAATTGATTCTACATACAGCCATATTGTAAAATTTAATCCTAATGTGCAGGCGCTGTTTTTAGAAAACGATATTAAAAACTCAATAGGCGCTATTCATTCCTACTATAATCGCCGGCCTTACGATAGCCGGTACAAGTGCTTTATTTACGCATCAAAATTATATGAAAACCTTTTTTATGATAAAAGAGAGCTCAAGGGTAATTATAACGATATAGCCCGCATTAACAAACTGCTTGATGAATGTAAACTATCAACAAGGCAGCTTCAGCAAAGCCTTGGTTCATCACAAAAATAAAAACATAAAGCCTTTTTACCCTAAACTGAACCCTCATGCAAGACGATCCGAATAGCACAGGCAGGCCGGTTAACACCAACCGGCAAAACTTTATTTTTCTGTATATAATTATTGGCATACTGTTAATAGCCGGCTTAATATTTTTATTTAAGAGCTCCTTTTTTGATAAAAGAACAGTTAATGCCAAAGTATTAAAGGACGAGATATTTTTAAACGAAAACCTGGTTTATTCTGACAACACGCCTGATGCCAAAAAATGGCTTTGGGAATTTGGTAACGGCGATAAATCGATAACCCAAAATGGAGGCTACCGGTTTAAAAAAGCAGGTGCTTACATAGTAAGGGTTACTGTTGATGGCAGCTTACAACAGCAGTTCCCGGTAAATGTTAAAGATACCGTAGCCGCTTTAGTACGCGATACTACGGTAAGCATAAATGGGCCCACCCAGGGTATTGTTAATGAAGAAGTAAGGCTTGAAGCACAGGGAACCGCGCGGATCTATGAATGGTCGTTCGGTGAAACCGGCCGGGTAGATATGACTGGCCCTACTGCATTATACACCTATCGCCGTGCGGGCACCTACCTGGTTAAATTAAATACAGATCATAGCAAACACCCCGTTTATCATAAGATTTTTATCTCTAACCCCGACTCTGGCGTGAACGAAATAGTTACCCCCGGCGAAGGGCAGCAAAAAATAGTAGATGACATACGCGCGCACCTCCAGGCTATTGCCAACGGCGCAAACTTTAACAAAAATTATTACTACCTGGTGCGCCGGTATTTTTGTGGTGACGAAAAGGTGGTTGTAAACCTGGAAGAAGATGGCGGTGGTGGTAAGCAAACAGATTTCTATTCATACTGTATGCGCTTAACTTTTGGTGGCGGTATAAATATCGACGAGGCCCAGGTAACGTTAAAGCCAAAGTCAAACTGCTCAAGTATGTTATCAGTAAAACAACATTTTTCAAACAGCTCTTCGGGCTCAAAAAAACCCAGATAATATTTCAAACAACAACAGCTGCAATTACCGTTATGAAAAAAAACACTGATCCTTATTACAATCCTGCTTCCATTTGTAATAAAAGCACAATCGCCGGTTTCATTTAGTAAAAAAGTGGTAACTATTCCACGTGCTTTTGAAAAGCCTACCGATAAAACCGACCCTTTTGATAATAGTAAATCAACTTCCCTTCCCTGGATCGTATTTTCTGACAGGGATGAGAATTATACCTATACGGCTCCCGGCGGAACACTGGTAATGAAAAAAATAAAGTTTATGGAACCGTTTTATGTAAGCGAATCAAAAAACGGATACCTTAAGCTTATCAAATACCAGCCTGGCCTGGTGCAGGGGCACAAGCTTGTTGACAAAAAAGGCGCACAAAGCTACGGATGGATAAACCGCGAAAAAGTATTGTTATGGCAGTCGGCTTTTGTTAGTCCGCAAACAGGTTACCCGGTAAAAAATATTGCCATTATTGCTGAAAAGAACCCACTCACGATGCCCCAGGTTTATTATGATAAGACAGATTCGGTATATATCTATAATTCGCCCGAACTTGAACATAAGAAAGCCAAAGTAGCGCTGCACAACATTTTATATGTGTTCAAAAAATCTGCCGATGGCAGAACAGTGCTTGTAGGTTCGGAAGGGCAGTTGATTGCCGACAGCGCTGCAAGAAGCGTATATGGATGGGTACCGGCAGACGCAGTACACAGCTGGGGCGACAGGCTATATATAGGTTCGGTAAAAAAAGACAGCTATGAGGCTGATGATTCAGTAGCCGAAACTGTAAATAAATCGCTTCACTTAACCGGCGATGGAAAGGGTAACCTCGGCGGATTTTATTTTGATCCGTTAATAGATCGCGATCAGCCATTGTTGCGCAGCATCCCGGTATTGTCAAGCAGCGGCGCCGATTATAGTTCCGGCACATTACAGTTAGGTATTGCCGATGATGTTTACGATAAATCAAACAACAGCGTAATAAATATTAAAGGCGGCCACCTTGGCTTTAAGGACTACCTGGCTATAAGGAAAGACATTCACAAAATAAACGTGATCTACGTGGTTGATGGCGGCAGCTCAATGCGCAATTACTTTGCGGGCATAACCAGCAGCATACAGTCTTTCGAAAAAGTGTTTAACAGTTATACCAACAACAACATTATAAAATATGGCGCAGTAGTGTACCGGAGTGGTACCGATTGCGGTACCGGTGGCATTGAAAAACAACCCTTTAGCGGCGATTACCGCAACCTGGTACGTTTTTTAGACAAGCAGGCTACCATAACTTCTGCGTGCTCTATGGCTGCTCATGATCAGCCTGTTTTTGAAGGTATTGAATCCGCCTTAAAAATGTTTACTAACCACAATGAAACAAACTTAATAATACTGATAGGCAATACCGGCAACATAGAAGGCGTTGAACCATCGTTACCAACATTAACCAATGACATTGCCGCCGCCAACGCACGTTTGCTGGCTATACAGGTTTATAGTGATTACAATTCAATTTATAATGATTTTGTAATACAGGCCAGGAAGCTGGTTTCGCAATCGGCAGTGCTACTGGCTGATAAGAAAAAACAGCATATGGTTGTGGGCGAAGGCTTAACAAATGCACAGCAGTTTAATACAACCACATCCGATTCGGTATCCTTTTATTTAGATTATCCAAAGAAAAGCTTAATCCAGGGCGCGGTAATTTTCCCGCCAAAGGGTGTGGTAAAAAGTAACCGTGCCATGCAGATCTCTATCGACCGGTTAATGAGCGAAACCCGCTACGATATAAAAACCCAAATAGGGACCTTAGACAGTGCCTTCAGGCTTACAGGGCGCGAGCATCGTTATGTAACACCGATAGTTTTGGCACAGCTAAAAGCGCCGGTTGCCGATGACCTCGGCAATGATATGCCCCATAATGCGTTTAAATACTATCTTACTGCAGAGGCGCCTGCTACATTGGTAAATGAGCATCACGATCAGTTGCAATACCTCATTATTTTAAATGAGTCGGAATACAAGCAGTTATCAGATCTTTTATCGATGATGATTGGCGATAACCTGCAGCGGGATGCTTCAAATTTCCGTAGTAAGCTTTTTAAAAATTACCTGGTTATCGTAAAAACCCGCCTACAGTTAAAACTATCAAAGGGAACTATTAAAGAGCTAACCCTTGCACAGTATATGCAACGGGTAACTGGCCTGCCGCTCTATGGCAATCCTGACCTGGACAAATACAAGGTGGTAGACCTTAAACACGAAGGCCGGATGCCCCAGGCAGCCTTTGAAAGTTATATCACTTTTTTAACCCGTAACACCACCAAGATGAAACAATCAGTGTTGTTATTGCAGCAATTTACATCGAACGGCAAAAATTATTATTACATAACACAGGCCAATTGGCTTAATCAATAATTATCTATTAAACAGATAATATGAGTATGATTAATTTAAGCGATTCATCTAAAACGGCGGTGCATATAGCACAATCGCTGGCTAAAGAATATCACCATAAGGAGTTTGGCCCGGCACACCTTTTAAAAGGGATGATGCACCAGGAAGTGGGCTTAAAAAACTTCCTGGTTTCTTTAGGCAAAGATGCAGGTTATATCAGCGAGTGGGCCGGGATCCGCATGGAAGAATACGCACAGGCCTTAACCGTTCCTGATGAAATGCTGGGTAACAGCGCCATAAAGCAGGTATTTGAAGAGGCCGATAATGTACGGATAAAACTGGGGCAGAATTTAATTACTCCAGTTTGTATCCTCATTGCCTTGGCAAAGCCTAATGTTGGGTTTGATGCTAACCAGCTAAAATCATTCCCGGTAAAGGAAAAAGAACTGCTGGACGTTTATTTAAAAGATGAAGAAGTGCAGCAGGCAATTTTGCCGCAAGCTGATCTGGCAGCGGGAGATAACAACAATGGTAAAGCTACCGGTGCATTATTAAAATATTGTGTTGACAGAACAAGTCTGGCAAAGCAAGGCAAAATTGATCCGATTGTTGGCCGGGACAGGGAAACCCGGATGATAATGGAGATTTTGAGCCGGCGCACAAAACCTAACGTTATTATAACAGGAGAAGCAGGTGTTGGTAAAACAGCGCTGGTTGACGGTTTTGCGCTCGACATTGTAAATAACCAGGTTCCGCAATCGTTAATTGGCGTGCAGCTTTTTGAGCTCGACCTGGGTTCGCTTATTGCGGGCGCATCTTACAAAGGCGAAATAGAGGACCGGCTTAAAAATATCCTGCGCGAGATAAAGCAATTTGATAGAGCCATTTTGTTTATTGATGAAATACACACACTGCTTGATAATAAAGGCCCCATTGGCGGCGGCGTAGGCAATTTGCTAAAGCCTGAACTGGCCCGCGGAGAAATTACCGTTATTGGCGCTACGACAATAGAAGAATACCGGAAGATAATTGAACCAGAACAGGCATTTAGCCGTCGTTTTGAAGTTTTACAGGTAAATGAACCTGATATAGAAACGTCTGTAAAAATGTTGGAAAAACTGGTGCCTTATTACGAAACGCATCATGATTTAAAAATAAACAAAAACACGGTTGCGGAATGTGTAAGGTTGGCTAAACGATATATGAAGGACAGGCGATTGCCGGATTCGGCCTTTGACCTGCTTGACCGCACCATGGCAGCCATCAGGTTGATGAATGATACTTCGGAGATGAATATTAATGAGCTTAATGAGCAGCTTACAGTATTGAAAGATACAGACATTGAGGAAGTTGAAAAGCTTGCAGCCGCCAAATGGCTGTATAGCCTGAGCCAAAATAAACTGAGCGCCGTACTGTTAGGCAAACTGGAAGACGATACCCAGGTTGAAACTTTTGAAACGGCTGATGAATACCTGACCTATTTTGACAGGAACCTGCCTCTTTTACAGGATCTGGCAAAAAACAAAACCAGTGAGGTGGATAAGGACGATATCGCAGCTATTATATCCTACAAAACAGGCATCCCGATAGGTAAAATTCAATCGCAGGAAAAAGAGCGCCTTTTAAATATGGAAAGCTTTTTAAAGCGCAGGGTTGTTGGGCAGGACCAGGCGGTTAAAGCAGTGGCTGATGCCATACTGGAATCAAGGAGCGGTTTAAACAAAAAAGGCCAGCCTATCGGCTCGTTCTTTATGCTGGGGCCAACCGGC
>Ga0206874_1211_pt1 | contig 14195 bp, 16 predicted proteins | sample Alteio_BWOrgCont_12_FD_152629 | JGI IMG/M metagenome (GOLD analysis project Ga0206874, IMG submission 152629) | Enriched cells from forest soil in Barre Woods Harvard Forest LTER site, Petersham, Massachusetts, United States -... | ecosystem: Environmental > Terrestrial > Soil > Temperate forest >...
GCTTGCCAAGAAAAAGCATACCACTATCGAAAAAGTGTATGAGGCTGATCTTGAAAACTTGCCTGCTGTTGAAGGCAAGGAAAGGGAGCGTTTGGTAATGGTAAGGGTTAACCAATCACAATTTAGAAAAATAGTGCTTACTAATTTTAATAACCAATGCTGTATCACTGGTATTAATATGTTAGAGTTAATAGTTGCCAGTCATATTGCTCCATGGAGTAAGGATAAAGGAAACCGGTTAAGTCCGCAAAATGGATTGGCATTAAATTCCTTACATGATAAAGCTTTCGACAGGCACTTAATTACGGTAACCGAAGATCTTAAAATTAAAATTTCTTCAAAGTTTTATAAGCATCAAAACATACCCAGCATACAGCAAAATTTTATTGACTATGATGGAAAATCGCTCATTGCACCAAAAAAATTCTATCCTGATACGGAATTTTTAAGAATGCACAATGATAAGTTTGAAGGATAAAGTTCACTTATACCCGATTGACGAGCTTTAATCACCCTGTTATCTTGGCTTCATGCCAAACATCAAATTCAACTACCTCTATCGCGATAGCGCCAACTATAAAAAATATGGCTCGGTAGTGTTCGCTAATCCAACAGATATTGATCTGATAGAATTAGAAGCGCTCATCCGCTCTAAACTAATTGACGACACTTGGTTTTATGCTAGTGAATGGGGAATGCCCGAATTATTCCTTGATACTTTTGATTGGAGAATTGATCCTACCTGGCATGAGTTTGAGAGGGTGGAATATACAAGCGATAATTCTAGGTCTTTGCTAAAGAAGATATTTGACAGTTAAGAAAATTTACAAAGAACAGGATCTATGACATTATTAATCATTATTTCGCTTTCATGGGAAATCCAAAAGAAATGATCATTAAATGTTGACAGCCGTTGAAATTGGACTTAGTTGTATCACACCAGTATAATTTATCAATGTACAGACTATAATTTCTTCAAATATTTGAATTAAAACATTTATGAGTTCGATCTTATCCATAACGTTCCTATAACTGTGAGTTACTAAATTTCTAAAATCATAAATTTTGTCGGGTAAGGAATTTCTTATTTTAAAGTTTAATTCTGTATATAAAAAATTGAATTTACTTTCAAAGTCATCCTTTAAATTTGCCTCAATTATAGTCTTATTAAAAACGAATTTGATTAATTCTCTTTCTTTTGATGCGGTATTTATATAATCTTTAAAATCATTTTTAGTTATATTCTGATTTGTGAAATCTGTAAGATATTGCTGAAATAATATATTAAACTCATCTTCCATAAGTTGTTCAATAATTTGATACAGAAAAATAAATCTTACCAAGAAATCGTCTGTTTTAAGCAAATATTGTTTAAACAATGATTCTATGTAGCTATTCAATGATATGTCAAAAAGAGATTTTTTTATTGATATTCTCTTTCTTGACTGTCGCATTTCTCGAATAAAATCTTCTTTTTCAAGAACCTTTTTCCTTACTGAGTTTTCTTGTAAGAATGAATATCCATATTTATAAAATGATAAAATGTAATCATTTATATTAAAATCATTTATTTTGGAAGTCGTTTGTTTGTTTAAAATACAGATGATTGATGAGTCGTTATAAATATCTGTAATAAGAGCATTGCTGTCTAAATAATAATTTATTGCAGCTGTTTTGTTTAGATTTAAAAGTATGGATTGAGCTGCAAATTTATACCTATTTAATCTTCTAACTTCACTAAAATCATTATCATTAGAAACCAAAATCGTTATCGGAAATATCCATCCTATACTCTCATGCAACGAGGATTCATAAATTTCAAAAACATCGTTTTCTGCATTCAAATAAGGATTATCAAATAAAAATAAATCAAAATCATCTTTTCCCCATGATGAATCTAAGTGGGGAATATAAGCAACACGCATTTCATCCCCATTTTCGGCTAATAGTTTGAAATATGAATCTTGTTCATTTTCGACAAAAGTTATTACATTAAAAACTCCATCAGAACCAGTATTAGGATCTGTTAATATTATTGACATAATATCTATTGTGTTTTTCTTTCATATTGACTGTAAGCCTCATTTATTGATCTGCCGATATCAAGATATCCATCTGACCTTTGATCGAATAGTTCTCTAAAAAAGAAATGAAAGTACATTCGTTGATCATTCCCAATTTTTTTTGCTACCAATCTTATATCATCTAGTTTTGTTATCAAAGTATTTAAATCATCATGAATGTTTTCATCTTTTAGTTGACTAATAAGACTAATTATATCTTTTACTTCTTTAATTGCCTTAAAGTCTAATAATTTTCCCAATGCCGAACCAAAGCCAGTCATTGCCTGTGATTTGTTAAATACCTTTAAAGTATTTTTTCCAAATGCTTGTCCAGTGAGCTTTATATTTTCTTCATCTAAAACCCAGCCCTTAGAAAGCTCAAATAACTTTTTTACAAAACTATCATATGATGTAAGGAAGTCCTTAAACAAATCAGAATCTTGATTTTCGGAGGCGAGCTTTTCTAAACTTTTAATATTATCTAAAATATCAGTTCTATCTAAACTCAAATAATCTCTATCTAAATAAGATGTAAAACCGTCAATAATATCTCTAAATTTATATTCCCCAAGTTTGCTTGGAGCTTGTTCGTCGACTTCTTTTAGCAATCTTATTCCATTAATATCTTCTTGTAAATAGTCGGAATAAATAATTTCAATTTGGTGCCTACTAGACATAGGCGTTTGTCCCGTGTTTAGAGTTAACATCCTATATAATATTCCCAATTTGTTAATTCCCAAATAAACTTCAACCCTCAATTTATTTTGAAGTATTTTCTTAGTTTCTGGATCACCCTTATCGTTAAGTTCATTTACTAAATCTCGTATCGTATATGTTCTCTGTAAACCGTCAAGTATTACAAGCTTTTCTTTTTGGCTATTGATAGTTTGAACTAAATTATCGTCTGTCTCGTCAACTTTCGGTTTAGCATCAATAGCGAGTGCTAAAACAATAGGCGGTATAACGCATCCTTGTCTCAAATCAGATTTTAATAGATTATAAATTGAAGATGAAGAACCCACTCGCCTTCTTTGAAATTCATTGTTCTTTAAAATATCTTTAGATAATAAAAAGTATTCGCCCAGTTCAATATCTATCAAAATATTTAAAGAGCTAATTCGATTATCATATAATCTATCTTTTACTTTCATATAAAACTTGTTAACCTACTTCATTTAATAAATAGCCAATATAAAGATTATTAAATTATACTTTGGACTTTGCAGAAATATATTAAATAACATTATCTTTCTGACAATATATACAAGGCGGGGATACAAAAAATTAATCAAAGCACTTCCCCTAAACCAAATCCCCTCAATCCCTGTTATCCTCTCAAATACATCGCCATGCCCAACATAGCCGATTTAAAATATCAAAATCAAATGCCGGATAACCGGCTGGCGGACTATGTGCAATGGTTTTGGAAACTGGAGAATGGCACTCCCGAAAAGGAAACCTTCACTATTTTGCCTGATGGGTATTTCGATATCCTGTTTATTTCTATCGGCGGTAAGCCTTTCAGGGCTTCATTGCTTGGTTTGGCAGCCCGGCCTTCAACAAATACGGTGGCTGCAAGTTGCCGGGTGTTTGCTATCAGCTTTAAGCTGCCCGCTGCAGAATACATTTTAAAAACCAATATCAGCGCATTGCTTAATACAGGCAAACACCTGCCCGCCAACTTTTGGGATGCGGCATTCGAAGAAATTGAGGATCTGGATAGTTTTAGCGGTGTTGCCACTGCAATTATGCTGAATTGTTTGGATAAGGAAATGGATAGCAGGAAACAGCAATTGTTTCATCATATCTATCAGTCGGCGGGGTTAGCTACAGTTGAGCAGCTTGCTGATGTTTGTGGCTGGAGCAGCAGGCAGATAAACCGTTATTTTCAAAATAATTTTGGTTTATCATTAAAGGCTTATTGTAATATTTTAAGGTTCAGGGCATCGTTTGATGAGTTGCACAAAGGTCAGCTTTTCCCCGGCGAGGGTTATTTTGATCAGCCGCATTTTATAAGGGAGGTTAATAAATTTGCCGGCACATCGCCCAAACACCTGGCAAATAACAAAAACGACCGATTTATACAATTATCTACGCTGCCCGGCAATTAATTTTGTATTACACCAATTCTATGAATCATGATACACAAATTAAGCGCAAAAAGCAATGCAATAACCTGGTTCGAGATCCCGGTAACGGATATAAAGAGAGCCTGGAAATTTTATGAAACCATACTGGACATTAAGCTGGAAACCATGGATGGCGGTAACCCTGCCGAAGAAACCGTTTTCTTTCCGCGTTTACCGGATACTATTATGGCACTATCAGGCGTCGTATCCGGCGCGTTGGTAAAAGCCGACAGGATACAACCCTCCGCAAATGGGCCGCTGATCTATTTAAATGCTTTCCCCTCCATTCAGGAAGTAATAGACCGTGTAGAGCCTGCCGGCGGCAAAGTCATCATGCCCCGCACAAAAATCCCTGCCGGGCATATAGCTGTAATTACCGATACGGAAGGTAATAAATTGGGTTTGCATGCGGAGAAATAGGCGTTATAAATTTTGACGAATGCCAAAAGACACAAATAAAATTGTCATTTCCGAACGAAGCGAGAAAGCTATACATATTCTCGCCAACATGCAGAACCGCTATGCATGCGCATAGTTTTCTCTCTTCGTTCGATGACATAGTTTACTCTTCCGAAAACAAAATCCGTAGTAGAGTATTTACCGCTTCGCGCTGGTTTTTATCAAGCTCACCATCTTTCTTTACTATCCGGCTTTTATCTATCGTTTTAATTTGGTCAAAAGCTAAAGCACCTGTTTTGCCTTTATGATTAGTAGCCAGCCGCGTAGGATAGTTTTTATTGGTTGATGTAAAAGGCACTATAATTACGCTGCTTAACGCCGTATTTACTGCATTTGGCGAAACGATGAGGCAAGGGCGCACTTTTGCTATCTCTGCGCCTTTAGTGGGATTTAAATCTACCAGTACTATTTCCCATTTTTTATAGAACTTACTCATCTTCTAATCCGTCTTGAAGGGTTACATCCCATTCATCAAATTCCGGATCCGGGTTTGTATCAGCTTTGGCGAATATAGCCGCCCACTGGCTTAAAGGCGGTATAGCAGGCGCTGCCTTTATAAGTATGCCTTCGGGTGTTTGTTCCAACGTTACATCGGTGCTGCCCAATGAAAGGGCTAACTCTTTAGGCAATCTTACTCCCTTTGAGTTTCCTATTTGGGTTATTTTAGCATGGTATGTTTGCATATGTAAAAGTAATAACTTTTATTATAACATTTTGATCAAATATTCTAACATACTCTGCACTTTTTGTCATCCTGAGTATTAAAATCCGAGGCCTCTGGAGGTGAAATGACAAAAAGGTGTCATGCTGAGGTACTCGAAGCATGTGCGTAGGGCATCGCGAACTATGCATTGGCGGTAATGTATTAACGTATAGGCCTTTGCGCTCACCCTTCGAGTGCCTCAGGGTGACACCTTACACTTTTTCCGATATAATATGTCATGGGTAACGTAGCGAAGGATCTTCTGCACCATGTTTTTACGCTGTGCTTAAATAGCGTATACTTTTCGCTTATAGAAGATTTTTCGCTACACTCAGGACGACAAACCTAGCTATTACGTTACCTTTTTTACTGCTAACTGCCACTGCCAACTGCTCACTTCTAAGCAACCCCTTCAAAATACTTATCCAGCTGCATCATACTTTTCTCGGCTATTAACCCACTTTTGCAAAAGCTTAATAAATGCTCGCCATCAAGGCGGTTATAAAACTCGTTCAAATCGGTATCCGTGCCGATTTTTTGAATAACCAGCGAATGTTCAAATATTTTACTCACGGTGGCGCCGTACTTTTGCAGCAGCAGCCAAAAGTTATCGTCCATCATTTGTTTGGTTACCCGGTAAAAGCCAACTTTATTCAAAGCCAGGTCATCGGTATAAGCCACGGCCTGGTAAACCTCAATAATTCCTTCAATTTTACGCAATATGGCAGATAGCTTGTTTAAGGGCAGTTCAATTTCCATAGTAATTAATACCAGCTCACGAATATCTGTACGGGATACATTCAGGCTGCTGATGGTGTAATTACGCCGGTTAAGCATATTGAGAATTTGCCCTAACAAACCTTTTTTATCGTCGGCATAAACGGCAATTATACAGTGTTCATTTTCATTGGTCCGGGGTGTTTTCATTATATTGATATTTAAATTTCGATCAAAAAAAAAGCCCTCCGTTTTGGAGGGCCTGCAATGCTATAATTCTTTTATATAGTATGGTCACCCTCCATTGTAGCTCACAATGACAGTAATAACCAAAATAATCAGGTTAATATTCAGCGCCTTCCCCGAAAGGGAATTAACTGCTTTAAAATTTGCTATAGGTGAAAATTGTATGCGCATATTGATTGTGTACAAGGTAGTAAATAATTTTAACACCAAACTTTTGTTATCATCAGTTAAGAAAATAATTTTTTAAACCCTCTCTTTCGCAAGCGATAAAGAGGGCAAAAGAAAAAAGTTTCTTACTTAATGACCTCTCTCGTACAATCAACCTAATGTTTAATTTATTATACTTACCATCAAAACTATCCAGATGGTATGAAAAAGTTATTCCCGGGTTTAAACATTAAAGTATTTTTAGCCTTTGCGGCGATATATATCATATGGGGAACAACCTATTTAGCTATCCGTTTTGGACTTGAAAGCATGCAGCCGTTTATTATGGCGGCCATGCGGTATATTATTGCCGGTGGTTTATTGCTGCTGTTTTGCAGCGTTAAAGGCGAAGTGGTTTTTAAAAAAACCGCTATAAATAATATGCTGCTCGGCGCGTTTATGCTCACACTCGGGCAAGCGGTATTGATTTGGGCCGAAAAATATGTGTCTTCCGGTTTAACGGCAGTTTTTAGCGCAACCCTGCCCATCTGGTACATCATCATCGACAATAAACATTGGAAAGGTTATTTCAGTAGCAAACTTACCCTGGTAAGTATTTTGCTGGGCGTTGTCGGTATTATAATTTTATTTTATCGTCCTTCGGTTAACGCGACGGAGCATCATGATGCCGCGATGGAAATTGTAGCCTCGCTGGTGGTCATAGCGTCCTGCTGTTTTTGGGCAGTAGGGTCATTATATTATAAATATCGCCTTGCAAAAGGATCATTGTATGCCAATGTAGGCTGGCAGCTACTCGGCGGTGCAATTGCCTGTTTACTGATAAGCTCAGCTACAGGCGAATGGATTAAATTTTCATTCGGCGCGGTAACCTTAACCTCGTGGCTGGCCGTACTGTACCTGGCCATAGCAGGCTCTATTATCGCTTTTATCGCTTTGTATTGGCTCCTGGCTAAAAGGCCTGCTGCTTTAGTAGGCACTTATGCCTACATTAACCCCGTTATTGCGGTTATACTGGGCTATTTGATATATGCCGAAATGATAACGGTGATCCAGTTATTTGGTATGCTGATTATATTGATTGCGGCGTACCTGGCTAACCGTGTTAAGTTTGAAGTAGCAGAGGAATAGCGCCCTTTAGTAAAAAATAAAGAGACCATTAATATCGAATAAAGAATTTTGAATATCGAACATCGAAGTTTACTTCATCATTCGATATTCAGTGTTCGATGTTTTTTTAATCTCAATTTGAGTCCGATATAAGCATCAGTGGCCTCATCCCAACCCTTCTCCAAAGGAGAAGGGCTTGAAAAAAGAAAAACGCAATAATCAAAAGTCCTCTCCTTTGGAGAGGATTTAGGTGAGGCACCGACGAAGCACTAAAACAACAAAGCCCTTAGCAATACAGCTAAAGGCTTTGTTCCCTCACATGGACTCGAACCACGATTGTCTGAACCAGAATCAGAAGTGCTACCATTACACCATAAGGGAAAGTGGTATGCGAAAAAGTGCTAAAACGAATGTCGTGTCATTTATGATTGACGTTAGTTCTAACTAAGAAAAATCAAGCGCGACTTTTGACTTACGACTAAAGACTATTGACTTAACTACTTTCCGGATGGCAAATATAGGAATAATACAATTTATCCGTAGCTCAATTTTGTAAATCCCTTTTACAAATAGCACAAAATCGTTACCAAACTATTGTTGCATGGTATTAATAAATCAATAAATTTGATTACCCAAAAATAGCCACCAATATATTTTAACCTAAAAAGTTTTATTTTACTATGGAAAAACAATCCGTTTCGAGGCGCCAGTTTATTGGCACAAGCGTGCTTGCCGCAGCTGGCCTGGCATTAGCATCAAAAACATCATTCGCAAATTCAATTTTGGCACAGGCTAAGCCTAACTCCAAATATAATGGCGTGCAAATAGGTGTAATCACTTATTCATTCAGAAGCATGCCTGGCAGCGCTGAGCAGATATTGCAATACATACTGCAATGCGGGATAAATGACATTGAGCTAATGGGCGAAGCTGCAGAGGCTTATGCAGGTGCCCCAAAACGTGATGGCAGCGCTGATTTTGCCGCAAAACTGGCCGACTGGCGCGCAAACGTATCAATGGATAAGTTTGTTGAGCTGCGCAAAATGTATAACGATGCCGGTGTAAATATATATGCCTGGAAACCAAACGCGTTAGGTGCAAAAAACACCGATGCCGAAATTGAATATGCCTTTAAAGCGGCCAAAGCATTGGGCTGTACACATGTAACCGTTGAATTGCCCGATGCCGCACAAACACAGCGCCTTGGCGATTTAGCCACCAAACATAAAACTTATGTAGGCTACCACGCACACTTACAGGCAACCTTTACCTTGTGGGATACCGCTTTGAGCCAGTCGAAATATAACGGGATAAACCTTGATATTGGTCATTACACCGCCGGTACAAGCACCAGCCCGGTTGAATTTATTTTGAAAAATCACGACAGGATACTGAGCATGCACCTTAAAGACAGGAAGTTTCACGATGGGCCAAACATGCCATGGGGCCAGGGCGACACTCCTATAAAAGAAGTGCTTACGCTGATGAAAACCAACAAGTATAAGTTCCCTGCTACTATTGAATTTGAATACAACATACCAGCAGGTTCTGACGCCATAAAGGAGGTAATTATTTGCCGCGATTATGCTAAGGCAGCGTTAAGTTAGTTGGTAAGGGGTTGATTAAGTTGATTGGGTTAAATTTTGGACATCTTAACCCAATCAACTTAATCAACCATTCACCTAATCAACTACATCTATAAATTAACTCCCCGTCAAAGCATCCTGAAACACCATAAACTTCGTGTCCTTCAAAGCCATTTAACAATTCTCCAAATTTTGTAAAAGTGGCATCTATGCCTTCCGGAAAATTTTCTACCTTCATATAAAAAAGGGTAGGATATCATTTTTAATCTCATAATTAACCAGTTCCATTGTTATATATAATTTGGTATCTTCAAATGTCAGAAAGATAGGCAAAAACCAATATGCGTATAAGTGCCATGTTTAGGGGGTTTTTGCGCCATGATAATTACTTAGGTTTGTATTATAAATTCATATCATGAAAGAAATAGCTTTAATACTGCATGATGATGTAACACTATCCACCGTTACCGGTGCTATGGATATGTTGATACATACCAATAACCTTTTTCAGCAATCGGGTAAACCACTGCCTTTTAAAATTGTATTGGCAGGCGAAAAACCCGGAAATGGACTATTGCCAATATCATCGCCATTTATTAGTTACACTACCATTGAGGATTTGAAGCAACCTGATCTGATCATCGTTCCGGCATTTTATGGCGACAGGGATTTTAGCCTGAAAAAACATAAAGACATCATCAAATGGTTGAATACGATGCATCGGTGCGGATCGGAAATTGCCAGTATGTGCTCGGGCGTTTACTTCCTTGCCGAAGCTGGTTTATTGCCTGGTCGAGCCTGTACGGCGCATTGGGCTGATATGGTTGATATTGTTCGCCGTTATCCGGATGTAAATTTTCAATCGGATATGGTAATAACCGACCAGGAAGGCATTTATACCAGCGGCGGCGCTTTTTCATCGTTAAATTTAATTTTATACCTGATAGATAAATTTTGCGGAAGGGATGTTGGCATTTGGGCAAGTAAAATGTTCTCGCTGGATATGGACAGGATCAGCCAGTCGCATTTTGCGGTATTTAAGGGCCAGCGTCAGCATAACGATGATGACATACAAAAGGCACAAACCTATATTGAGCAAAACCACCATCTGCAAATAAATATCGATGAGATTGCCGGCAACTCCAACATGAGCAAGCGCAACTTTATCCGTCGTTTTAAAAAAGCAACAAAAAATACACCTTTTGAGTATTTACAAAGGGTAAAAATAGAAGCAGCAAAAAAAGCGCTGGAGAAAGGTGCGCAAAACATAAATTTATTAATGTACGATGCCGGCTACAATGATATAAAAACCTTTCGCGAGGTATTTAAAAAGATAACCGGCCTTACCCCGCAGGATTACAGGAAAAAATATAGCAGAACAGATTTGGTTCCCGGGTAACCTATAGATGTTCTAAAATTTAAAAATCTCATTCTGAATTGCATATAAAACCAGGCCCGTCCTGGTTTTCATATTTAGTTTTTGGAAAAGAGATTCCCGGTAATTATCAACCGTACGGGGGCTTACAAACATTTTATCGGCAATTTCTTTATAGGTTAACTCACTGCAACATAATTTTAAAAACTCCAGTTCCTTATTAGAGAAGCCGGTAGCATTTTCGCCGGCTACGGAACGAATCAGCTTGCCCGAAACCATCTCATTAATATAAACGCCTTTTTCATTAACTGTTTTTATAGCTTCTAAAAGCTCCCTGGGTTTTGATTCTTTTAATACATAGCCTCCTGCCCCGCATTTTATCATCCGTATTACAGCTTTATCATCCTCGAACATACTCAGGGCCAAAACTTTAATTTGAGGATATTTTTCCTTTACCCATTTGGTAGCCTGGTAGCCATCCATTACCGGCATATTAATGTCCATCAGTATCACTTGCGGTAAGGGATGGTTAGTAAGCATTTGCTGTAATTGCTCTCCGTTTTCGGCCTCAAAAACCACTCTCAGCTCCGCAAACTCGCTCATCAGGGCGGCAACGCCATTCCTGAAAAGAGTATGGTCATCAACTATGGCAATATGGATCTGATCTGTTTGCATTGGTTAAGGATATGGAATAAAAATAGTTATACAAGTACCTTCACCCGGGTTTGATTTGATTTCGACTTCTCCGCCAATGATACCTGCCCGTTTGCGGATATTTTGCAGGCCCATGCCTGTTTGCGCTGATGATAAGTCGTCCGCATTAAAGCCGACTCCGTTATCATTGATCTCAAATTTCAACTGCTCATTTAAATATTCCAATTTAATACTGATTTGGGTGGCCGATGCATGCTTAATAATATTGTTCAAAATTTCCTGCAGTATCCTGAAAAGGATCAAATCCTTATCGGGATTATTTACTGCAGGTATTTCTCCTTCTTCACTATAGCTGATCTCATACCTGCCTGATCGTTCCATCCAGCTGATTTCATGCCGGATAGCTTCGGATAAACCCAAAACAATCAGCTGGTCGCCCTGCAACAATTTACCCAGCAGCCGCATTTCTTTTATGGAACGAAGCGTAAGATCTATAGCTGCATCAATTTTTTGTTTTGCCTTGCTTTGATTATCAAGCTCAATGGAGTTTAAAGTTAACGACGTAAGGCTCAGCAATTGCCCGATATTATCGTGCAGATCAGCGCCAATGGTTTGCATAGTTTGCTCCTGCACTTCAAGCTGGGTTTTGGTAAGCTCAGCATCAAAGGTTAGCTTCATCAGTGCTTTTTCTTCAATGTGTTTTTTTTTGCGGCGGTTGTAGACAAAAATGTAAATGATAATTGATATTGGAGCCAATATAAAAATAATTGAAGTAATCAGAATTAGCTTAATGATTTCGTTGTTAGCCATTTCTTACATATAAATGAATAACTCCAACTACCATAAATCATCCAAATAAGTATTAATGTTATGTAGTTTGGTAATTCGGATTCGGACTTAAATTCACTACGGAATAAGTTAAGGGTGGTGCTTCCAAAGTAAAAAAAAAGTACGCCAACAACCCACCAAAAATCTGATGAGTACTTTAAATTTATATATTGTTCGTCTTTAAGCAATAAATAAAAGTAAGATAGAGAATATATTGAAAAAAGCACAGACATTAAATCATTTGCTGTTTCATTTAATGTATCATTCGTTATGTTTTTAAACAATAAAAAATCATGAGCTTTCACATCATAACCATACGCAATTAAAAGCAAAGCAAGCCCCCCAATAATGAAAAGCTTGCCTTTAAAATACTTGTTGAAGAACTGTAAGAACATTATGCTAATAAATGTAGCCTCAAAAATTATGGATATATTATATGGCCATTGGTTATCGTAATGATGCTTCCTTAAGTGAATTGCATACATTTCGGTTATACAATTAACAAAAAGATATATAGGAAAAAGTTTCCAAATTCTAATTTTAGAATTTAACAAACAAATTAAACCAGTCAAAAAACACACCATTTCAATAACTGTATTTGGTGTAATGAGTTCCTTAATTTGCATTTTCTTACTATTACAATGTGTTTTTGGTCAGTTACAATTATATGGACATAATTCACCTTTATCGTAGCCTCCAAGAGGAAATCTTTTATGGTCAAAATCAACCGGATTACGGCTATCCTTACAAAAAGGCGATGGCGAAAAATCTTCCAAACAACTGTAATAGTCTTTGTGCGTTCCATTGATTGTACCAGCTACTGTGGGTACTAAAATAAAAACGTCTCTTTCTACCTTATCTTTGTCTATAAATCCTTTCCCTAAATAAATACGCAAACCATCAATATGATTATTGGGATTGAGTATTGCATTAAACAATCCGCTTACAAAGCATAAAGGGAACCATTCACTTTTAGTGTTAAATGCAGATACATCGGTAGCGGTATTGTTTTCACAACGCCTTTGCACCCACGCATAAGCCACTGAGTCACTTATATAATGCTCGCTCGGGTTGGCGCATTGATCTTTTACAGGTGGCGCATTATTATACAATGTTGCCCCTTGGGACAATCCCATAGGTGCATTGTCATTGATTGCCGTTCCAGATATTCCGGCACTTAGCATCCCACTCACATGATCGTAATAATCGCCGTGTGTACTTTGATTAGCAATAGTTGGTGTTTGTGGTTTAGTTGAAACCAATAAGATGGAAGGTTTTAGCTTTGTACTGCCAGCTTTAGGCTGATCACATGCAAAATAAATACGCACGCCATCTGTTCCTTTAGTTTTTTCTTCTTGCAATAACAAAGTGTTGATATTTTTAATCTGGTCAAAGCTATACCATGTAGATACAGACTTTATGTTTATATCCTTATCATAGTATGCAGCAAAATTATTAATTCCAGTTATTGCTGTAGACATGGCAACTCCATTTAGCGTTTCGTTTATTGTTGGAGGTCGCAATATTTTTAGAGGGTTGCTTTTAAAACTAAAAATAAATAACGTCACAATAAGGAATGTCAACACTCCCAGGATTTTTTTTTTCATGATAATTAAGGTTTAAGTGTGAAAATTAAATAAAGTTTATTATCCCTAAATTCTGTATTAACTTTCACATTACCAACGCATTTATACCTTTTTTAATACCGTAAAAACACCTGGTTAGAAAGGGTTATTTTACGGTATTGTCATTGGACTTTTCGAGTGAGATTTGGGTAATTAATTCACTTAAATCTTAAACAATCATGAAAAAGAAAAATTTATTAATCGCTTGCGCATTTCTCGCGCTATCAGTTTTAACACTTTATTCATTTAAAGCACCGCAAAAAAAGGCAGACAAGGATGGTGTTGTAGGAACCATAATAACTTCAGTTCTTGATTACGATCACTTTACAAGAATTAATGGCGATCCGACCGTAATTAATCCAAAAGTTTCTAAATGGGTACCTGCGGATGGGCGACAAATTCCCGGATCTAAACTTTCGGAGTTAACCCAAATGCAAAATGCGCCGGATTTAAGAGGCCGCTTTTTAAGAGGCCTTAATACTATTTATAGTAATGGGCAACCTGCACTATCGATAGCTACTGCTGATGAGGATGA
>Ga0206874_1212_pt1 | contig 14151 bp, 6 predicted proteins | sample Alteio_BWOrgCont_12_FD_152629 | JGI IMG/M metagenome (GOLD analysis project Ga0206874, IMG submission 152629) | Enriched cells from forest soil in Barre Woods Harvard Forest LTER site, Petersham, Massachusetts, United States -... | ecosystem: Environmental > Terrestrial > Soil > Temperate forest > O...
TGAGCCTCAATTCTTTGACATTTTTAAATGGAACTGGCTGATCGGGGATCCATCGGTACTCAACGATCCTGATATGGTTGTGCTCAATAAAAGTACCGCGATAAAATATTTTGGCGATTGGAACAATGCAGTAGGGAAAATAATAAAAATGGATAACCTGTTGACCCTTAAAGTTAGTGGTATAGTTGATGACGCGCCTGCTAATACTGATCTTCCACTAAGGGTGATGGTATCATATGCTACATGGAAGGAAAAACCGAACGATTATGGATATGCTACCAATTGGTATTCCACCAGTCCCTATCACCAGGTTTTTATGTCGCTGCCTGCAAATACGCATATCGATAATATAAACAGCCAGCTCGTTTCATTTTCGCAAAAGAACTTCAGTACCCGAACAGGTCAGGTGTTTACCTTGTTTTTGCAGCCATTAGCTGCTCTGCATTTTGATACACGTTTTGATAATACTTTTGGCGACCACATCACCTCAATGGCAAACCTGCGCACGTTGGGGTACATTGGGCTGCTGATCATCATTATGGCAGCGATTAACTTTATCAACCTGTCTACAGCTCAATCGGTAGGCCGCTCAAAAGAGGTTGGTATCCGCAAGGTTTTGGGCAGCAGCAGGCTGCAACTTATCATTCAGGTTATAGGCGAAACAACCATTATTGTGCTTGGCTCTATCATACTGGCTATTGCTATTGCCGAAGTGGCTTTACCATATTTAAAAAATATCGCTACTGTGCCGGCTGATATATCGCTACTTAATATCGGCACCCTCATGTTTTTTAATATGCGCTACATTTTCAATAATCATATTATCGGGTTTGTATCCGGCATTAATTGTATCAGGATTTAAGCCTGTCTTGGCCCTAAAAAATAAAATTACCGCGGCAACTGTTGGCGGCATACCGCTACGCCGTACTTTGGTTGTGGCCCAGTTCGCCATTTCGCAATTGCTTATTATCGGTACTATAGCAGCGGTAAGCCAAATGAATTTTGTTAACAATACCGATCTTGGTTTTGATAAAAATGCCGTAATGATAATTTTCGGGCCGTCAGGTTCCCCCGCTTTGCAAAGGATGAAAATTGTCAAACAGCAACTTTTACAAAATCCGCAGGTTCGGTCGGCAAGTTTGGTAACTGATGCGCCCTCATCGTCAATAGAATGGACTTCAAATTTTTCCTTTAATAATTCCGCAACCCCTGTGGGTTTCCAGGCATATTTAAAAGAAGGCGATGCCGACTATTTTAAAACCTTTGGCTTTCATTTCGACGCCGGTAAAGGTTATGATCCCGGCGATTCCACAAACCAGGTGGTGATCAACGAAACAATGGCCCATAGGCTGGGTTTTCAGCACCCGCAAGACATTATTGGCAAAACTATAAATCTTGGGGGAAAGCGCTGGTCTGCAATAACCGGCGTAGTAAGGGATTTTAAAGCGAAGTCACTGCGGGAAACTGTCCAGCCAATGATCATATTCCCTAAAGACGCTTACGCGTTGGAAATGGCCGTTAAAATAAAAACAACTAACATCAGGAGCACTATGGCTTCAATACAAAAAACGTGGGGAGCAGCATATCCGCAATATGCCTACAGCTACTATCTTGTTGATGCGGATATAGCGCAATTTTACAGACAGGATAATCAGCTTGCGCTGATATACAAAATATTTGCCGGCCTGGCAATTTTTATATCGTGCCTGGGATTATATGGCTTAATATCATTCATGACCATGCAGCGCACAAAAGAGGTAGGGATACGCAAAGTGTTAGGGGCAACGGTTAGCAGCATTGTTTACCTGTTCTCAAAAGAATTCATGCTATTGATAACAATTTCTTTTTTTTTCTGGCAGCTCCTGCGGCCTGGTATATAATTAACAATTGGTTGCAAGGGTTTGCTTATCGTATAAATTTATCAGTGTGGTTTTTTGTGCTGGCAATTGTTGTTTCTATATCAATTGCCTGGCTTACAGTAGGCTATAAATCAATTAAAGCCGCAATAGCCAACCCGGTTGATAGTTTGAGAAGCGAATGACCCAATGACAGCGCAGCGAAATGACACAATGACTAATGACCATTACCATGATAAGAAACTACATCAAAACAGCATGGCGCAACCTAAAGCATAATAAAATATTCTCTTTTATTAATGTTTTTGGTTTATCGGTAGGGCTTACCTGCTGCATGTTTATCGGCGCGTATTTGTACCAGGAGTTAAACTACGATACTTACCCGGCACAGGCCGATCAAATTTACCGTGTGGGCATACATTTAACGGGCAACGGCGGGGCTACTGACTTCCCGATGGTTGATGTAGCCGTTGGGCCGGGTATAAAAAATGCCTATCCGGAAGTTTTAGCCGTCACCCGCTTGGAACAAGATAGGCCCGCTTTTATAAAATATAACAATCAGCAGTTTAAAGAAGAAAAACTGGCGCTGGCCGACTCAAACTTTTTCACCGTATTTTCAATTCCGTTAGTTGAAGGCGACACAAAAACTGCGCTTACCAACCCCAATAGTATTGTAATAACTAAAGCATTTGAAAAAAAATATTTTGGAGAGTCGCCCGGGCTAAACAAGATCTTAGCTGCCGGCAGTGTTTTGTATAAAGTGACCGGCGTTATAGATAAGGTGCCCGATAATTCACACTTCCACGCCGATGCTTTTATCAGCATGTCGACCGAAGTTACCCCATCAACAAGGCAAACATGGAGCAACGTGAATTATTTCACATACCTGCTGCTCAATAAAAATGCCGACCCTAAAAAGCTTGAAGCAAGCTTTCCGCAGCTTGTAGCCAAATATGTGGTACCCGAAGTACAGCATGACATGGGCGTAAGCCTTGCCGAAGCCCAAAAGTCGGTAAACACGTTCGTGTTCTACTTACAGCCTTTAACCGATATTCACCTGCACTCGGCAACCAAGTTCGAATTTGAAGCTAACGGCGATATTCATTATATATACATTTTTAGCGCGCTTGCATTGTTTATATTAATACTGGCCTGCATCAATTTTACCAATCTTTCAACCGCAAGCTCATCAAAACGATCAAAGGAAATAGGCATCCGTAAGGTATTGGGCTCCGAAAAAGATAAGCTCGTTTGGCAGTTCCTCACCGAATCGGTAATGCTTACGCTATTAGCCATGCTTTTCGCTCTGGGATTTGTCTACCTGTTGCTGCCATATTTTAATAACCTGGCCGGCAAAAATATCAGCATGCAGTTTTTCCTGAATTACCGCGCCATAGCCTTTGAAATTGTCTTAACCTTATTTGTAGGCATTATAGCGGGCATTTACCCTGCATTTTTCCTTTCATCATTTCAAATACTATCAGTATTAAAAGGCAGTGGATCGCCAAAGTCGGTAGGTAAGGGCACTCTGCGCAGCAGTTTAATTGTTTTCCAGTTTACCATATCAACTGCACTTATTATTGCCACATTTATTGTTTTCCAGCAACTGCACTATATGCAGAATGTAAAACTGGGGTATGATAAAAACCAGGTATTGGTATTAAATGAAACATACTCGCTCGGTACCGGTATCGAATCATTTAAACAGGAACTTTTGCATAAGAATGATGTCGTAAATGCCACTATCTCAAGCAATGTGCCGGGCATCAACAACAATATGAGCGGAACAGAAGTTTACGCAAAAGATATTGCCGATAAAGGCACGCGCTCTGAAATACACATCGGTATTTTTAATATCGACGATACCTATATCCCAACCCTGGGTATGAAAATACTAAAAGGGCGCAATTTTTACACAGGCTCATTGGCCGATTCATCATCAATTATTATTAATGAGGCCGCCGTACAAAGCCTGGGATGGGGTAATTCAGACCCCATAGGCAAAATAATTATCCGTTCGGGTACACGTCATTATACCGTTGTCGGATTAGTAAAAGATTTCCATTATACCTCGGCCAAACAAAAAATAGGCCCGTTGATGATGTTGTACGGGCATAACAATGGCTCAATAATGGTTAAAATAAAAACGGCAGATGTACATGGCCTTATCACCGACATTAAAAAACAATGGGATAGTTATAACACCGGTTTGCCTTTTAGTTATTCATTCCTCGATGATCAGTTTGCCCAATTATACAGTTCAGAAGAACATGTGGGAGCGATATTTACAACCTTCTCGGTAATAGCCGTAATTATAGCCTGTCTGGGCTTATTTGGCCTGGCCGCGTTCATGATACGCCAGCGTGTTAAAGAGATCGGCATACGCAAGGTATTAGGCGCGTCGCCGCAAACCATCACCATGATGTTATCGAAAGAATTTCTGTTACTGGTTATCATAGCCGCCCTGATAGCGTTTCCCATAACCTGGTATGCCATGAATAAATGGTTGCAAAGCTTTGCTTACCGCATAAACATACAATGGTGGGTATTCGCATTGGCCGCTATAATAGCAATCATTATCGCTTTTGTTACCATAAGTTTCCAGGCCATAAAGGCCGCGCTGGCAAACCCGGTAAAAAGCCTTCGCTCAGAATGAGCTACGGCTTCCGAAGAAAGTTTAAGAAGTGAATAAATTATCATTAAGTCATTCGTTTGGACTATAAAATACCCCAATGACAGCGAAGCGAAATGACCTAATGACTAAATGACCATCACCATGATAAAAAACTATTTTAAAACAGCCTGGCGAAACATCGTAAACAACAAGTTTTACTCCGCCATCAACATTATCGGCCTTACCGTTGGCCTTACTGTAGGGTTGCTCATTCTACTATGGGTGAATGACGAATTGAGTTTCGACGCTTTCCATACCAAAGCGCCGCGGATATACCAGGTTGAAGCACAAATAGGCACCGGCACCAGTAAGCAAATATGGGGTAATGTATCAGCCCCTATAGCCACATTTGCATTAAAAGAGATCCCCGGGGTGGAAAACGCTGTACGCCTGGTAGGCAATCAAAACTACGCTTTATTTAAATATGGCGACAAAATGCTTGAGCCCGGCGATAACGGGATGTTCTTTGCCGATCCTTCCATATTCAAAGTATTTGATTTTAAGCTGCTTGAAGGCAACGCTAATAACCCTTTCCCAAACATACATTCGATACTTATTTCTCAAACCACTGCCAAACGTTTTTTTGGTAATGCCGAGCCGGTAGGAAAGGTAATAAAAGGCGATGGTCGCGATAACTATACAATTGCAGGCGTATTTGCCGATGTGCCCGAAAATTCATCTATTAAGTTTGATATGCTTTTTTCTATCGAACTAAAAAAGAAGGATTACAACGGCAAAAGTTACTGGAAATCAATGGATGGCGATTGGGGCGATTATTATGCTAATACATATCTGTTGCTGAGGCCTGGTGTTTCACCTGCTTCCGTGGCAAATATGTTAACACAAATACACATCAAAAATCAGCCCGGCCCCGATGCCTCAAAAGTAAAGTTCCTTGCGGAGCCATTAACCCAACTGCATTTATATAACGCTGATGGCACACCATCGGGCATACAAACGGTACGGGTGTTTTTAATTGTAGCCATGCTTATTTTGCTTATTGCCTGTATAAATTATGTTAACCTTTCCACTGCACGCGCCATGCTGCGTTCAAAAGAGGTAAGCATCCGCAAAATCATTGGAGCAGGGAAAAAACAACTGTTCATACAATTTATTTTAGAGACTATTGTGTTCCTTTCTATAGCTCTCGTATTATCATTTGGGCTTATAGCCCTGCTTATGCCTTTGTATAACAATGTATCAGGCAAGCAGCTTCACTTTGACTTGTTCAATGCCGGGGTATGGCAGGTGATAGGTTTAACCATTGCCGGCACATTAGTGGCTTCCAGTATTTATCCTGCTTTGTTGCTATCATCATTCAAGCCAGTCAATGCACTCAAAGGCAAAATATCATTAGGGGTGGGGAATATAGCTTTCCGCAAGGTGTTGGTGGTAACACAATTTATATTCTCTATCGGCCTTATTATTGGTACGCTCATTATCAACAGCCAGTTAAAATATATCAGGGAAAAAGAGTTAGGCTATGATAAATCATACGTATTCGGTTTCATTATGCGCGATATGCAAAAGAATTATGAAGCCGTACGCGCTCAATTATTAACGCAGCCAGGTATTGATGGTATTGCCAGCGCCGGCGATAATATCACCAATATACAAAACAGTACTTCTGATACCGAATGGGATGGCAAGGACCCTAATGTGAGTTTTGTTATCCACCCGATAAACGTAGACAAATATTATTTGCCGTTCTTCAAGCTGCAATTTGTTGCAGGCGGCCCCTTTACCGGTATAAAAAGCGATTCAGCGCATTATATTTTAAATGAAACGGCTGTGCGCGAAGCCGGTATCACCAACCCTATTGGCAAACGTTTTAAACTCCATGACCAAAATGGTATCATTATTGGTGTTGTAAAAGATTTTCACTTTGCATCGCTTAAGCAAAAAATTGAACCGGCCATATTTGCCTATTACCCTGATATGCCCGAAATGTTCATACGTACAACAGGAAAAAATGTGTCATTGGCAATTGCGGCGGCTCAAAAAGTGTTTAAACAGTACAACCCCGGCTTTCCAATGGATTATGATTTTTTGGACGATGATTACAACAATTTGTACAAAGCGGATCAGCAATCAGGCACGCTTTTCAGCTGGTTTGCAGGCATAGCCATATTGGTTTCGTGCCTCGGCCTCTTCGGTTTGGCAACCTATACGGCACAGGTTAAAGTAAAAGAAATAGGCATACGCAAGGTATTAGGCGCAAGCGTTGCCAGCATTACCGGCATGCTCTCAAAGGATTTCCTTGTACTGGTAGCACTCTCCATAGTAATTGCCGCCCCGATAGCCTGGTACGCTATGAACAAGTGGCTGCAGGGCTTTGTTTATCGTGTTGATGTACAATGGTGGATATTCGTACTGGCAGGGCTAATAGCATTAATAATTGCCTTTATCACCATCAGTTTCCAGGCTGTAAAAGCAGCCATCGCCAACCCGGTGAAGAGCTTGAGGTCGGAGTAGTCATTAAGTCCATAGTCTGAAGTCTTTAGTACTGAGTCGTTGTGTTTTTTGACTTTCGACTAAAGACTTCGGACTTTCGACTAAAAAAACTGTATCATAACCGAACACAGGGTGTTACACTTGCGTACATTCGTACACCAAAGGTTATTTTTAATTAGTTGATTATTAGGTTATTATAGTTTGGTATATGTTTTAGGTACATTAGTAAGCATGGGTAAAAAGGTTCAGCCATAAGGCACCAATGAACTAATGAACCAGTGAACTAATGAACCAGCAATGATAAGAAACTACTTTAAAATAGCCTGGCGAAACCTGCACAAATACAAGGTGTTCTCTATCATAAATATTTTAGGGCTGGCCATTGGTGTTGCCGCGTTTTGGCTCATTACCCTTTATGTAACCGATGAATTAAGTTACGACCGCTATAATGTAAAGGCCGACCGCATTTTTCGTGTAGTGCAGCATGGAACATGGAATGGGGGCAGCTTTAACTTGGCCCTTACATCTGTCCCTTATGCCGACGCGTTAAAAAGCTCATATCCTGGAATAGAAGACGCTGTACGTATAAGTGCTGATGGCGGTGGTAAAATAACTTTAGGCGACAAGAAATTGGATGTAAACGACATACTTTTTGCCGATAACTCCATATTCAACATATTCACCTATCATTTTTTATATGGCGATGCAACATCATCGCTAACAAAGCCTCAAAGTATAGTTTTAACCAAATCACTGGCAGCCAAATTATTCGGCGATCCTTCATTGGCCCTGGATAAGGTTATTTATTTCGATAACAATTTCCCGAATACCGTTACCGGGGTTATTGATGATGTACCTGCCAACTCACATTTCACCTTTAGCGCGTTGCGTTCATTCAGCCCCGGTTTAACAGGTACATGGAGCAACGCCACGTTATTCACTTATTTACTTTTGAAAGACCATGACGGTTATAAGAAAATAGAAGCGCAATCAACAAACTTCTTCAATAAATTCCTTAAACCCAGTTTTGGCGATGTGCATTACCAATTGGAGCTACAGCCGCTTACCTCGATACACCTCCATTCACACCTCGATTATGAGATTAGTAACAACGGTAATATAACCTACATTTATGTCTTTAGCGCCGTAGCGTTGTTGATATTGATCATCGCTATCATCAATTATGTCAACCTTACTACTGCCCGCTCATCGGTACGGATAAAAGAAATAGGTGTACGCAAAGTAATAGGCTCCGACCGTAAGCAATTAATGCTCATGTTCTTTGCCGAATCGATATTACTTGCCGTTATCGCTACGCTAATAGCTGCTTTCATTATACAGGCGGCGTTGCCTTATTTTAACCATTTATCGGGCAAAAACCTGTCGTTATTACAAATTAGCTATACCAAAACCATCGTGGCCTTTATTGGCTTTTCATTTATTACAGGCATTTTAAGCGGCATTTACCCGGCATTGTTCCTGTCTGGATTTCGTACTATCCCAGCCATGAAAGGACAGTTGGGCAGCCAGGCGTCAACCATTATTTTCCGTAAATCGCTGGTGGTGTTCCAGTTCATTATTACTATTGTAATGATAGCCGGTTCGTGCATCATTTACCAGCAATTAAACTATGTGTCAAATAAAGATTTGGGCTTCAACAAAGCCCAAACCCTTACGTTCCACATCCGTAGTCACGAGGCCCGTACCAAAAAAGCAGCTATGAAACAACAGTTGTTGCAAAATCCGTTAATTGAAAGTGTTGGTGTTGCGGGCAACCCCATAGGTAACAATGATATAGGCTTGCGCGATATTAACACCATCCCCGGCAGTAACTCTGTTTCTGATACCAAATTGGTTGAACAACTGGTAATTGATGAGGGTTTTATCCCAACCTTACAGATAAAGTTGCTGAAGGGCCGTAATTTTTCAAACACGATAATAGCAGATAAAACCAAATCCATTATCATCAACCAAACCCTGGTTGATGAAATGGGTTGGAAGAATCCTGTAGGACGCACGGTAAGTGTGGGTATAGATCAGAAGGGGAATCCAATAATAGTTACCATAATTGGCGTAGTAAAAGATTTTAATACTTATTCATTACAACACAAAATAACCCCAATGATGCTGCAAATGCCTGCAGATGCTATGGACGGCGATAACCTGTACGTGCGTATCAGTAAAAACAATATACAGGCATCGTTAGCCTATATTTCAAAAATATACAGTGGTTTCGATGCTGAAAATAAAGCCGAATTTCATTTCCTCGACCAAAATTTTGCCAACCAATATCAAACCGAACAAAAGCAAGGCAGCCTGCTCATGGTATTCACCATCCTGGCTATTTGCATAGCCTGTTTGGGCCTGTTTGGGTTGGTGACATTCACTGCCGAGCAGCGTGTTAAAGAAATAGGCATAAGGAAAATATTAGGAGCGCGTGTAAATGATATTGTAAAGCTGTTATCGGGCGAATTGATGCAATTGGTATTAATATCAACATTAATAGCTGCGCCCATAGCCTGGTGGGCCATGAATAAATGGTTGCAAGGCTTTGCTTACCGCATTGGTGTTGAATGGTGGGTGTTGCTAATAGCAGGCGGTGTAGCTATACTGATCGCGTTTTCAACGGTTAGTATACAAGCCATCAGGTCGGCAACGGCAAACCCGGTGAAGAGTTTAAGAAATGAATAATTAATCATTGAGTCATCGGGTCATTAAGTCATTAGTTTTTGGCTTTTAAAATGACCCAATGACCAAAAAACATGATAAAGAACTACTTTAAGATCGCCTGGCGCAACATCTGGAAAAACAAGGTTTTTTCGGGTATCAACATTATCGGGCTTGCTGTTGGCATGGCCGCGTTCATGATAATCATGCTGTTTGTTGCTTATGAAAAAAGCTTCGATAATTTCCATACCCGTAATATTTACCGCTTAAATGAGGTGCAAACCGTAGGCAGCGAGGGCATGACGCAAAAGGTGGCGCTCTCCATGTTCCCGATGGGTGGCGCCCTGAAACAGGAATATCCTGAAATAAAAAATTATACCCGTATCCATTGGGATATGAAATACCAGATGACGTATGGCGAGAAAAGGATGTTCATGCCCGCTATGTTTTTTGTCGATTCTACCTTTTTCAAAATATTTGATTTTAAAGTATTGCGGGGCGATATAAATACGGCATTGCTAAAGCCGCACAGTGTAATGCTTACCGAAGAAACTGCTAAAAAACTTTTTGGCGATGCCGATCCAATGGGCAAAATTGTTAACCATTATGGCGGCGATACCGTTGCGTTTACTGTAACCGGTGTATTGGCCAATGTGCCTAAAAACTCGCAGTTGCAGTTTGATGCTTTGGCATCATTCAGCAGCGTTTACAAACCCTGGATGTTCACCAATTGGGGTGGGAACTGGCTAAACACATACCTGGAATTAGCACCCGGTACCAATACTGCCGCGTTAGAGAAAAAATTCCCGGCATTTATAAAAAGGCACCTGGGAAACGATGGCCCCAAGTACATGAAGTTGTTTGTATTGCCGCTTAAAGATGTGCACTCCAATTCGGCCGACATCGGTCTTGATTACATCAACTATCAAAAATTCGATAGGAAATCAACCAACCTGTTTGCCATTATAGCGCTTATTGTACTTATTATCGCCTGTGTAAACTTTATCAACCTTTCCACCGCGCGTTCAGCCGAAAGGGCCAAAGAAGTAGGCATTCGTAAATCTATAGGCGCGTATCGCTTCCAGCTGGCCATCCAGTTTTTGGGCGAAACGGTTTTAATATCATTTTTAGCACTAATACTCGCGCTTCTTTTGGTCGAACTTACGTTGCCCTACATCAATAACCTTAGCGACCGCGATATAACGCTGCCTATATTCAGCAGCCTTGGTTTCATAGCCACCATTTTTGTCGGGACTATAGTTATCGGTTTAATATCGGGCATTTATCCGGCAATATACCTGTCATCGTTCCAGGCGGCAAAGGTTTTGAAAGGATCGATACAAGTGGGTAAAAACAAAGCCTCGTTGCGCAATGTGCTGGTGGTGGTACAATTTACCAGCGCAATATTCCTGATGATAGCTACCATATTTGTATTAAGGCAGCTAAACTTTATGCAAAAGCAGGACCCCGGTTATAACCGCGATCAGATAGTAAACATCCCGCTGGATAATATCACGTCAAAAAGATACCCGCAGTTTAAAGATCAGTTGGGCGGAAGCAGCTTAGTTTCAGGTGTTACTGCTTCGCAGGATATTATGGGTAGCCATCTCGATCAGGGCGGCGTGCAGTTTAAGCCGGCTAACGGGCCTATGCAGCAATTAGGCACTACTATAATGGTTGTTCAAAACAATTACCTCGACCTGTACAAAATGAAACTGGTAGCCGGTCATAACTTCTCAACTGATAAGGCCCGCGATGGCAGGGAATACATTGTAAATGAGGCACTGGCCAAAGAGCTTTTGAAAGATCATCCCAAAGCGCCCCTGTCTTCGTTAATAGGCGATCAGTTTGGTGTCGATTCATTAGGGGTTATAGCCGGTGTTGCCAAAAACTTCAACTTTAATTCGTTGCAGTATAAAATTGAACCTATGTGCCTTATGAGCCAAACTCAATGGGGATACAGGGATGTATCGGTTAAAATAAACGGCGGCAACACACAAGCAGCATTGGCCTTTATCAAGGCAAAATGGGATAATGTTAACCCGGATCATCCATTTGAATACCAGTTTTTAGATGATCACTTTAACGATGTGTATAAAGCCGATAACCAGGTAAGCCAGATAGTAGGCATACTGGCCGTATTAACCATCATTATATCATGCCTGGGTTTATTTGGCCTTGCATCATACTCAGCCGAGAAACGGGTAAAAGAAATAGGGGTGAGGAAGGTTTTGGGTGCATCGGTACAAAACATTGTTTTAATGCTGGCAAGCAATTTTGTAAAGCTGGTGCTTATAGCTATACCTATAGCATGGATAGGCGCCTGGTGGGGTGTAAGCCAATGGCTGCAGGGCTATGCCTATCGTATTGATGTACAGTGGTGGGTATTTGTAATAGCAGGCGGTGGCGCCATATTAATAGCCTTTGCAACGGTAAGTTTTCAGTCCTTAAAAGCAGCAGTTGCTAATCCGGTTAAAAGCCTTCGCTCGGAATAATCATTGGGTCATTGGTCATTGAGTCATTATTTGACTTGCGGCAAATGACTTAATGACCCAATGACAGCGAAGCGAAATGATACAATGACAAATAAACTAAAGACATGATAAAGAATTACATAAAAATAGCGTGGCGCAATATTATGCGCCGTAAGGGATATTCAGCTATAAATATAGCTGGATTAGGTATTGGCATTGCCGCCTGCCTTTTGATTTTTGTAGTGATAAAATATGAATTGAGCTTTGATACCTTTCAGCCCAATTTTAAAAACATTTACCATGTTGTTACACAGGAGAACCATCCTGATGGCATAAGCTATAACCCCGGCATATCAGGTGCGGCACCTGATGCTTTACGCCTTGATTTTCCGCAAGCAACGGTTGCTGCTTTGAATTCAAGTTACGGAAGCCAGCTAACAGTTCCGGATAATAGTGGCAATGCATTAAACGACAAAAAGTTTATTGAAGCAACCGGTGTAGTGTTTGTTGAACCGCAATACTTTGACATTTTTAAATGGGAATGGCTTGCGGGTAAGGCGGCGGTATTAAAAGACCCTAACACTATAGTTATTGATAAAAGCACCGCTACCAAATATTTTGGCGACTGGAAGCTGGCAGTAGGCAAAGTACTGCGGATGGATAATGTTTTAACCCTTAAAGTAGCCGGTATTATAAATGATGCGCCCGCGAATAGCGATATGCCGTTTAAGGTGCTGGTGTCATACGTTACTTTAAAACAACACGCCAAAGACTATAGCTTTGCAACCGATTGGCATTCAGTTAGCAGTAACACCCAGGTTTTTATGTTATTCCCTCCAAATGTGTCTGTTGCCGGCATGAACAAACAGATAATGGATTTTTCTGCTAAACATTTTAAAGATCATGGTAAAATAGCCAAGTATCAGTTGTTGCAACCCTTAGCTGAAATGCATTTCGATGCCCGTTTTGGTAATACCCTGGGCGATCATCAAACAAGTAAAGCAACGCTGCGCACCTTATCGTTTATTGGTATTCTTATTATTATAATGGCGGCTATCAACTTTATTAATCTATCAACGGCGCAATCCGTAGGCCGTTCAAAAGAAGTTGGCATCCGTAAGGTATTAGGCAGCAGCAGGCAGCAGCTCGTAGCGCAGGTAATTGGCGAAACCGCCATTATTGTTTTATTCGCTGTTGTGCTTGCACTTGCAATTGCCGAAATCGGCCTTCCCTATTTAAAAAATGTGGCCAGCGTGCCCGATGATATTGGCATATTTAATGTAAGTTGTGTGTTGTTTTTAGCCTGTACAACTATAGTAATAATTGTGCTGTCTGGTCTTTACCCGGCACTGGTTGTTTCAGGTTTTAAACCGGTATTGGCACTTAAAAATAAAATTACCGCTGCTTCAGTTGGCGGCATACCATTACGCCGTACACTGGTGGTTGCCCAGTTCGCTATTTCGCAATTACTAATTATAGGTACCATTGTGGCTGTGAACCAAATGGATTATGTTCATAAAGCCGACCTCGGTTTTAGTAAGGATGCTGTATTAATTATCCCCGGTTATACCGATAGTGTGAGTTTGCAAAAAATGCAGGCTTTTAAATACCGGCTATTGCAAAACCCTTCTGTGATATTGGCAAGTTTTGCATCCGATGCCCCCTCGTCTGAAAACAATTGGGGTACAAACTTTTATTACAATAATTCCAGCAAAGACCCCGGCTTCACCGTATTCATGAAAATGGGCGATGCCGATTATTTTAAAACATTCGGGCTTAAATTTGCAGCAGGCAAGGGTTATGATGTGAGCGATACCATGCGCCAGGCAGTAATAAACGAAACCATGATGCACAAACTTGGCGTGCAAAACCCTAACTCCATTATAGGTAAAACTGTTAGTTTAGGTGGTAAACACTGGGTGCCTATTGTTGGTGTAGTTAAGGACTTTAAAACCAACTCACTTCGTGAGACGGTAAAGCCCGACATGATATACCATGCCGCAGGAATAGCTATGACGCATGATAT
>Ga0206874_1213_pt1 | contig 14112 bp, 16 predicted proteins | sample Alteio_BWOrgCont_12_FD_152629 | JGI IMG/M metagenome (GOLD analysis project Ga0206874, IMG submission 152629) | Enriched cells from forest soil in Barre Woods Harvard Forest LTER site, Petersham, Massachusetts, United States -... | ecosystem: Environmental > Terrestrial > Soil > Temperate forest >...
CTTTAGGGGGCTGGGGGGATAACTCAGCCAATACCGTTTTGCCGCCTTTCACTACTTCGCCAATAGCCACTTTTATAGTAGTGCCCAGTGGTAAAAATATATCAACCCTCGACCCGAATTTTATAAAACCAAACTGGTCGCCCTGGGTAACGGTATCGCCTTCCTTCACATACCAAACAATACGACGGGCCAATGCCCCTGCAATTTGCCTGAACAAAACCTGCGTGCCCGCGCTGTTTTCCGTAACCACAGTGGTACGTTCATTTTCGGTTGATGATTTCGGGTGCCAGGCAACCAAATACTTGCCGGGGTGATATTTAAAATATTTAACAACGCCGCTTATCGGGTTACGGTTAATGTGCACATTGATGGGCGACATAAACACCGAGATCTGTATGCGTTTATCCTTTAAATATTCCGTTTCCGTAGTTTCTTCAATTACTACCACTTTACCATCTGCCGGGCAAAGCACCTGCGTTTCGTCTTTATTTATGGTGATAGACGGGCTGCGGAAAAACTGCAATATGATCACAAAAAGCACGAACGATAAAATATAAATGAACCATTGCAGGCCATGGGCCAGCGGCAGGTAAAAATGTATGGCCGCGTTTAATACAGCTATAAATAATATGGTTAATGCAAGTGAGCTGTATCCTTCTTTATGGATGGTCATTTGGGGTAATTATTTTGTTAGATAAATAAATGTGTGCAATAATTATGCAAAACTACTAATTTGTAATTAAGTACAGGTAAGTATATACAACCGGAACAGCTAAAAATAATCCGTCGAACCTGTCGTGCAGCCCGCCGTGGCCCGGCAATATGTTCCCGCTGTCCTTAACGTTTATGCTGCGTTTGAACATCGATTCCACCAAATCGCCCATAGTACCTACTATGCCAATGATCGCGCCCATAATGGCCCATTCTATAGCAGGCAGTTCAGTATAAAAACGACTGATGATCAACCCTACACCGGCAGCTATAACAACACCACCAATAAAGCCTTCCCAGGTTTTTTTAGGCGAATGGCGCTCAAATAATTGAAACGCGGGAGACGCAAAGTATTGCGTCTCTGCAGCAAAAATAAGATACGCAAAAAAGCCTTTCCGATATTCGAAAAGGCTTTTTTTATTTTGTTCCTTATCCTTTAGAGGAATTGGAGTATTATACTCTTTTTGATTTGATACGGGCTGCTTTACCGGTAAGTGCGCGCAGGTAGTAAAGTTTAGCGCGGCGTACTTTACCGTGGCTGTTTACTTCAACTTTATCAATGTTAGGAGAGTTAACAGGGAAAATACGTTCAACACCAATACCGTTTGACATTTTACGAACGGTGAATGTTTCGTTATTACCGGTACTGTTACGCTGTATAACAACACCCTGGTAAATCTGTATACGTTCTTTGTTACCTTCCCTAATTTTATAATGTACGCTTACAGTATCACCAGCCTTAAATGAAGGAAACTGCGTTTTTTCTACTGATTGCTCTTCTACAAATTTTACTAAATCCATGATTTTAAGCTTCTAAAGCGATTTTTAACCCGTAAAAATCGGATTGCAATTATAGGGAAATTATTTTGAAATTAAAAGCGGGATTTTAAAATTTTTGCTTTTTGTTCTATTGTTGCCCGATAAAGACAAAATGTAATTCTAAATACGGCATTTAATACCTTATTTGAGTTTACAGCGTTCAACATTAAACCAAATTAGATTGTCACGATTGTTTTTCAAATATTATACTGATGTTACAAGGTATAATCTTGCTTTCTGTATTATTTTATGTTTATTTCTAAAAGGTAATTTGCTTGAATGTGCAATTGTATTTGGGACTGCGGGAGTAATTGTATCCTTTTGGGTCTATAAATATTTTCAAAACATTGAATATTACTTTTACATAAATAAAGGTTTAACCAGGGCGCATCTTCAAACAAAAACATTCATCATCAATTTCACCGCTTCCTTACTGATATTGTTTCTTTTATGGATCATAAGATACACGTAAAATCACTCAGTCATAGCTTTGGAGATAGAAGTATTCTTTCCGGGGTTGAACTTGAATGTAATACCGGGGAGATCGTCAGCATCCTGGGTAGAAATGGTACGGGAAAATCAACATTGTTTAAAATTTTATTTGGGGTATTAAAGGCAAATTATGCAGAGATCTATTTAGATAGTGGCCCATTTGATCCACAACATCATCAAGGTATCTTTGTTGGCTATCATGCCCAGGAAGTTATTATGCCAAAAGATATAGTTGTTAAAAGTCTTATTTCAATCTATATAAAGCCTGAAAAGCAAAGCAATGTATTTTATACTCCGGGAATCCATGATATGGAAAATAAAAGCATAAGGAAATTATCGCTGGGGCAACAACGATATTTACAATTGCTGTTGTTATTGAACCTGGATCATCAATTCATCATACTTGACGAACCTTTTTCAATGGTTGAACCCTTGTATAAGGAATTGATTAAAAAAACGTTGATCGAATTTAAATCCCAGAAAGGAATTTTGATAACAGATCATTATTATTTAGATGTTTTGGAGATTGCAGACCGAAATTATTTAATGAAGAATGGCAAAATCATGCCTATATCTAAAGCAGAAGAGTTGATCGGGCTTGAATATCTTTCAACACAATCATTATTGTTTTAATCGTCTAACAGGTCGGGCCTCCTTAATTTTGTTCGTTCCACTGCCTGCTCAAAGCGCCATTTCTCAATTTCGGGGGTATTGCCGCTTAGCAGAATGTCGGGTACTTTGTGGCCATTCCAATCCGCCGGGCGGGTATAGACGGGGGCATCAAGCAGCCCGTCCTGGAAGGAATCAGAAAGTGCTGAGGTTTCGTCTGAGAGTACACCGGGTATCAGCCTTACTACGGCATCAACCAAAACGGCAGCGGGTAGTTCGCCGCCCGAGAGTACATAATCACCAATGGAAATTTCGCGGGTTACAAAGATGTCACGTATACGCTGGTCGATGCCTTTGTAATGGCCGCAAAGTATAATAATGTTTTGTTTGCCGGATAGCTGGTTGGCAATCGGCTGGTTCAGCGTTTCGCCATCGGGCGACATAAAGATGATCTCGTCATAATCGCGTTCGGCTTTTAATTTTTCAATACATGCGGCGAAGGGTTCAATAGTCATTACCATGCCGCTGCCGCCGCCATAGGGGTAATCATCAACGCTTTTTTGCTTGTTGGTGGCATAGTCGCGCAGGTTGTGTACTACAATTTCGGCTATGCCTTTTTTTTGTGCACGCTGTAAAATGGAATGAGCAAACGGACTATCCAGCAATGCAGGCAATACGGTGATGATGTCGAAACGCATGGGGCAAAGATAGTGGTTGAGAGCCAAGAATTAAGAGGCAAGAATCAAGACAAAAATTTTACGTGTTTATCCTGATTCTTGCATCTTGACTCTTGCTTCTAAAAAGTTATCCCCTGTGCTGATAAATTCCCCAAAGATTGCCGGTTGGGTCGGTGAAGCGGGCGGTGATCTCGGGCAGGTGGCGGCCGATAGGTTCTACTACTTTACCACCGTTCGCTGTTATTAGCTCAAGGGTTGCCGCGGCATCATCAACCATGATGGATACCAGCATGTCTGCTGAAGCTACAGCTTTGCGACCCAGATGCCACACACCGCTTACACAACCTACGCCATCATCAAATGATACGCTGCCATCATCGCGAGTGCGTATTTGCCAATTAAAAACAGCTTTGAAAAATGCCGCGGACCTCTCGATGTTTGACGATGGTATCTCGATATAGCAAATTTTGCCGTGACCGAATGTTGGTTCGTTGCTCATATTGGTTAGTCGTTATCTTCTAAAAAAAATACTTCCTCAACGGGCTTTTCAAAAACCCGGGCAATTTTTAAGGCTAATACGGTAGAAGGCACATACCGGTTACTTTCGATGGTGTTGATGGTTTGGCGCGATACACCTATCAGGTCGGCAAGCTCGGCCTGTGTGACGTTTTTTATGGCGCGTTCCACGCGGATGTTATTCTTCATATGTTCCCATCTCTTTTAAGCATGCGGTTATTCTGGAACAGCTTCCATTGAAAACGGATAATAAAGAAAACCAGTGGTACCAGCAGGTTCAAAAATAGTATATGTTCGGTATCCGAGCTTAAAATTAAACTTACTATTAACAGCACGTAATTAACATAAATTGCCCATTGTAGTGAATCGAGCCTTAACTGGGATATTTGCTCATCCTCAATTTTCTCTTTTGAAAAAGCTGCCAGGAAAAGGCCAAGAGCCATTAGCAAAGTGGTAGCCATAAAAAACAAGTGATGCGGGTTAAATAAGCTGCCATCGTCAATGGTTTTGCCATGTGCATCAAACCCAAGCATTTTTTGAAACAGTACAACCGGGATGTGTATCAGGAATAATGCGTAGCCTAAATAGCGGCACCAATACGGGAATAAAAATCTGCTTCTCATAATTTGTCAAATTAGTTTTACCAAATGTAAAGTTTATTTTACAAATGTCAAGTGTTTTTGACAAAAAAAAAGTTAAATGAAATACATTTTTTAAAATTGATTTTTATAAATCCGATGTTCATCGAAATAACTGCCAGCAGCTAAGCAGGATGTAGAAATATTAATCCACCCGTTGTCCTCTACTACTGATGTAACGAATAAAATAGGAGTAATTATCTTTTTTGCAGTCATGTGATCAAAGCGTCCAGAGTTACTCGTGCATTCAAATGCATCAAATGTAAACTGTATCTTGATCTTATTACCTCTATAATATGCTGTTTTCCGTTGGGATTTAAAATCCTGATAAGGCTCTTTTTCTTTAAAATAAAACCCCAATTGAGCCGAAATAAACATTCCTGGTTTTACTAATGCTTTTATTTCATTCCTAGATAGGTTGTTCGTAATATCAATGATTGGTAGTTTTTTTATTATCGATTCTACAGTTTCTTTTAGATAATACATAAAATGAATTTGTAGTCTGCCAATATCCGTAACATGTTTTCGAGGTAAATGGTCAACATCCCAAAGCTTGATAGGATTAATCAGACCTCTATTATTAATTATGGATTGGGATTTAAGAGTATCATAAGTCTGAAACCCCGTAGGATCAATACCTAAATTTAAGAATAGTTCAAATACCCTACTTTGGTTTACATAATCCCATCGAGAGTATTCATTAATTAATCCTAAAATCGTTCTTGCATCTTGAAATTTGGCGGACTCGATCCATTGTTTTTTCAATGCTAATAATCTGCTAGGGGATAGTTGCAGTGTCAAATCCTTTTTTGTATGAGCTAAATCATGATGCTCTAAACACAATACAATAAGATTACTTTCGTCATGATTTTTGGATTCATTCCATTCTTGTATGTGGTGAATTATTATTCCTTTACTCGGGTTCCTACAAACGCAGCAAGCAAATTTAGATTCATGCAATAGCTTAATAATTGTTTCCTGTGGTATAGGTGGCCTACTTTCATCGCTAATAATTTGTATTGTTTCATCAGATAAACCAAGTTCGGTTAATTTATCCTTTGTTAACATCTTCAGTTTACCTAAAGTGTATCCATCACTTATCAATTGATGGGCTAGGCTTGATTCTACATATCTTCCTAAAAGGGCATTTAGAATATTGGAATTCATATGGTAAACTTCAATCCAAATAAATATCCAGCAACCCTTCCGGCAAATCAACCAAAACCATACTTTTTACCACGTCAATGCCTTTAATAATTTCTTCGTTTAACGGGAAAAGCACTTCGCAGCCCTGGTAGGTTACGGTGGCTATCAATTGCTGTGGGTATTCGTTTATGGCAGTTATTTTGCCCAGCTCGCCTTCGTTCTCGTCAACGGCGGTAAAGCCCAGCAGGTCCTTTAGGGTAAATTCGGCTTTTTTGGCTTTTGGTTTTTGTTTGTTGCTCAGGTACACATCTTTTTTTGCCAGCGGAGTGGCTTTTTCAATGGTATCAATATCTTCCAGGTAGATATAGGCAGTATTTTTTTGAGGATATTTTATCGATTCAACAAAATAGGGGATGAGCTTGCCGGCCATGTCGATAAACAGGGTGGTGATGTCAATATCAGGCAGGTTTTCAAAGTCGACATAAAATTGCAGCTCGCCTTTTAACCCGCGGGGTTTTAATATGGTGCCTATCCTGAAACAATCTTCGATCTTCATATTCCTATTTTATTGCCCTGTTTACGTATCGCTTCGTTTTTACCCTCTCCGTCTCCTTCGTCGACACCTCTCCCTAAGCTTAGGGAGAGGAAGCCAGGCGCTCAATCCTTTTTCCGCGTTAGGGATGGCAGCGGATACCGGCCTGTGATTAATGCCTTGTGTAGTATAAGCGTACAGCCCGACCAGAGGGAACGCCCATTAATAACAAAAGGCGAAGCACCTTCGCAGATCGCTTCGCCTTTGTATAAGTTTTTAACGAGAATTATTCAGCGCTTTCTGCTTCTGCTGATGTTTCGTCAGCGGCTTCAGCTGCAGGAGCTTCCTCCGCTGCTGCTTCAGCAACCGGTGCTTCCTCAACTTCAGCTTCTGCTACTGGTGCTTCTTCTTCTACCTCTTCAACAACAGGGGCATTTTTAGCAGCTATAGCAGCGGCTTTTTCTTCTTTCTTTTTAGCTTCAGCAGCTAAGGCAGCCTTGCGGGCTTCGTCTTTTGCCGATACTAAGCTGGTTTTTTTACCGGTGATCTTGCCTTCTTTATGATCAAGCCATTCCTGGAATTTTGTTTCCACCTGCTCTTCAGTTAAAGCGCCTTTTTTAAGGCCACCCTGTAAATGCTTTTTGTATAATACACCTTTGTATGATAGTATTGCACGGCAGGTATCGGTTGGCTGTGCGCCATCGTTAACCCAATCAAGCGTTTTATCAAAATTAATGTCGATAGTAGCGGGGTTGGTGTTAGGGTTGTATGAACCTAAACGCTCAATAAAACGCCCGTCGCGGGGTGCGCGTGCATCTGCTACTACAATGTAGTAAAAAGGCTTGCCTTTTTTACCGTGTCTTTGCAATCTGATCTTAGTTGCCATTTTTTAAATCTTTTTATGTGTTCAACATTTTCCCCGGAGTTTGTTTCAGCGGGGTTGCAAAGGTAAACAAAATAATAATAATTTAAAATGCTATTGCTGAATAATTTACTAATGAAAAAATTGCAGCCGTTTTTTTAAAAATTATAGCCATATTAAGCACTATGAACCGAAAACAACGAATAGCCATTGATATGGACGATGTGATAGCCGATACCCTTGAGAAATTCCTCGGCATTTACAGGCGCGAGCACAGCCTTGAATTGAGCCCGGCAGAAATGCATGGAAAAGAATTGCGCGACGCGCTGCCTGCGGAGCTATACAGCACAACACGCAAATACATTAACCAGCCGGGTTTTTTTCGCGATATACCGGTGATGCCCGACAGCCAGCGCGTAGTAAAGGAACTTTATGAAAAGTATGATGTTTTTATAGTTTCGGCAGCCATGGAATTCAGGAACTCATTGATAGATAAGTATGACTGGCTGGCCGAGCATTTTCCATTCATTGCATGGGAACACATCATTTTTTGCGGTCTGAAAATTGTGGATGTTGATATTTTTATTGACGATCGCAGCAGGAATTTTGTTGGATTTGAAGGCAGGGCGCTGTTATATTCATCGCACCATAATTTACTGATAGATAGTTATGAACGGGTGAATAACTGGCAGCAAGTAGCAGATAAATTACTATAGAATTGTATTAAAATACATAACTTTATAGCTATTAGTTTTAACTATATGCTCAACCGCATACTTACAGCTTTAGATGACCATGCCTTTGCCTTTAACCCCAATGAAGGCAAATATTCATTTATAAGTGCCAACTTACACCAACTTACAGGGTACGAAAGTAAAGCGTTTGAAAATGATATTAATTTATGGCGGCGGCTTATTGATGCCCGTGACATTGAACAGGTAAAAGGGATAAACGATACGCCCGCACCGGGCCAGCATATTAATCTTACTTACCGTATCACTACTGCTGAGGGCAAAACCAAATGGGTGAACGAAAAGCGCAGCTTATTTACCGACGAACAAACGGGTAGTGCCATACTGCTAAGCGTAGTTAAAGATGTGCAGCGCGAAGATGATGCAAAGTACAACCGGGAGGAATCAATAACAGGCTACAGCATATTGTTTGATCATAACCCAAGCCCTATGTGGATATATGATGTGGCTACGTTGCGGATATTAAAAATAAACAATGCTGCTGTTAAAACCTACGGTTATACCGAAGATGAGTTTTTGACCATGACCATAAGGGACATAAGGCCGCGGGCCGATCATGAAAATTTTAACAACTTTATAAATGAACGTGGCATTTCTGAGGCGAAATTCCAGGGTTTTAGCAGTTCGGGTATATGGAAGCATGTTACAAAAAGCGGCGAAATTATTTATGTTGAAATTAACGGCGACAGTATAAAGCACAAAAATTATGATTCGCGCATAATAGTTGCCACGAATATTACCGAAAGAATACATTACCAGGAGCAAATGAAACTGCGTGAGCAGTTCCTTAATTCGCTGATAGATTCGCAAACAAACTTTTTGATACGTATTGATATGAATGGGAACTATACGTTTGTGAATAAGCAATTCTCGAAGACCTTTGGATACGAGGGCAGTGATGTAATAGGCAAGCATTTTAGCACGACCACTATACCCGAAGAAACACATTTGTGTGAAGAAGCCTTTTATCATTGCATATCAAATAAAGATAAGATCACCAAGCTGCTGCATAAAAAGCCGGATAAATGGGGTGGTTTGCACGATACCGAATGGGAGCTTATAGCCATTACCGATGAAAAAGGAAATGTTACCGGCGTGCAAGGCATTGGGCAGGACGTGACAGAACGAATAAAAGCAAGCAAGGCCTTACTTGATCAGAACGAACGCTTGCAAAACATAGCTTCGCTAAGTTCGCATGAATTGCGCAGGCCTGTTGCCAATATGCTGGGCCTGATAAATATTATTGACCGTGATAATTTTTATAACCCCGAAAACAAGGAAATAATTGAACAATTGCTTTTCGTTGGCAATGAGATAGATACGGTGATACACCAGATAGTTGAAACAACCTTCAGCGATAAAGGCCGCATTTAAGGCCGGACAAAAACTATAACGAGAGTATTTCTACTATTTTCAGAAAATTTGCATTGATATGGGTGGAGCGTTTAAGCGCGTCGCCAAATGGGGTGTATGATATTTCATTATGTATAACCCCTATCATTTCATTACGGTGCCCGTCGCGCAGCGCTTCAACAGCAGCTACACCCACACGGCTTGCCAGTACACGGTCCATACAGGTTGGTTTGCCGCCACGCTGGATATGCCCTAATATGGACACCCTGGTATCATAATGCGGGAATTTCTCGGTCACAATACGGCCAATCTCAAAAGCACCACCAGCATCATCGCCTTCGGCTGCTATAACAATACGCGATGTTTTATCCTTACGGCCATTTTCAAGCCTGTCGAACAAATGTGCCATACCTTCCTTGTTCTCCGGAATCAGTATAGCTTCGGCACCAGCAGCAATGCCGGTGCGCAGGGCTATCAAGCCCGAATCGCGGCCCATTACCTCAACAATAAACAGCCTGTCATGCGATTCAGCCGTATCCCTTATCTTATCAACCGCGTTAACTACGGTATTTATAGCCGTATCATAGCCAATAGTAAAATCGGTGCCTGCCAAATCATTGTCGATAGTACCGGGCAAGCCAACAACAGGCATGTCGAATTCTTTTCCAAAAGCCAGCGCACCGGCAAATGTACCGTCGCCGCCAATGGCTACAAGTGCGTCAATATCCTGGCTTTTTAATTGGTCGTACGCTTTTTTGCGGCCTTCGTGTGTTTTAAACTGGTCGCTGCGGGCAGTTTTTAAAATGGTGCCGCCACGCTGTACAATATTCGAAACTGATTTGCGGCCCATCGGCATAAATTCGCCCCTTATCATGCCATGATAGCCACGCATAATGCCAATAACCTCAATATCATAAAACAAAGCGGTGCGAACAACTGCCCTAATGGCAGCATTCATGCCCGGCGCGTCGCCGCCTGAAGTATATAATCCTATTTTTTTTATCTGCGTCATTTTAAAAAGGGCGCTGTTTCGCGTTATAAATGTAAAGTACTCAAACGTTATAGCAAAAATCGCAGTGTGTAATTAGTACACTACAATAATTTGCGCAAAAATACATTAATTTTTTATCGAAAATAATGGTTTTTCGCTTTAATTGATTGGAGATGGCGAGGTGTTTCTTGCGGGAACAAATTTACGAAGTTTTTAAAACTTCGTAAATTAATATCTGGCGGAATCAACATTTCGCTTTAATTGTTCGGAATAAATGAGTCAAATTAATAGGTTATTACTGTTTGGCTTTATAGGCCGAGATACCGCTTTCTAAAAATTTCAGGTAGCTTTCAACATTATAATCTGCCGGCGATGGTGGTATATCCTGGCCGGTTTTATCTTTAATCATATTGCCATCGCTATCAAGCAAAACATAAAACGGCTGCGAGTTTGAATTGAACCTTGCTGCTTCAAGGTCGCTCCATTTACCGCCTAAAGTAGTTATTGTTTTACCGCTGTAAGTCGAAACAAAATCTTCATTGGCAGGCAATGATGCTTTGTCATCAACCACCAATTGCAGCACTACAAAATCATTTCTAAGATGGTTAAATACCCTTGGGTCGGTCCAAACATCGGCTTCCATTTTACGGCAGTTAACACAGTTAAAACCGGTGAAATCAATAAATATTGGTTTGTGTTGTTCTTTCGATGCCTGCAATGCCTGGTTGTAATCGTACCATGCGTCGAGTCCCCTGGTTCTTATACGTGTATAATTTTCGGCGTATTTATGTATTGTTGTTGATGGGGTGCTGTTAGTGGCTGTGCCATTCCCGTTTCCGCCGGGTATTTGCGACAGGTCAAAGTCCTGCGTAGCTATCGGCGGTAAAAACGCGCTGATAGATTTTAGCGGTGCACCCCATAAACCGGGCACCATGTAGATAACAAACGCGAAAACTATAATTGCAAAAAATGTGCGCGGTACCGAAAGATACGGCAGATCGCTGTCATGCGAGAATTTGATCTTGCCTATTAAATATAATCCCATTAATAACCCTATCGCAATCCATAATGACAGGAATATCTCGCGGTCGAACCAGTTCCAGTGATAGGCGAGATCAACATTCGACAAAAATTTAAGTGCGAACGCCAACTCCAGGAAACCCAATACAACCTTTATACTATTTAACCAACCACCTGATTTCGGTAAGGTTTTTAATGCTGAGGGGAATAAAGCAAAGGCGGTAAATGGTAACGCCAGTGCAGTTGAGAAACCCAACATCCCTATTGCAGGGCCCAGCCTGTCGCCCTTTGAGGCAGCGTCGACCAATAACGTGCCTATTATGGGTCCGGTGCATGAAAACGATACTACAACAAGAGTAGCCGCCATAAAAAACAGACCAGCCACACCGCCTTTATCGGCATTTGCATCAAGCTTATTACCTAACGAACTTGGCAGGGTTATTTCAAACGCACCTAGAAACGATATACCAAAAACAACCAGCAGCAAAAAGAAAAATATATTGAATATGCCATTGGTAGCCAGCTCATTCAATGCGTCGGAGCCAAAAATGATAGAGATGAGCATACCCAGCGCCACATAAATAACAATAATGGACAGGCCATATATGAGTGAATGCATTATTCCCGATGCACGCGAACCTGCTTTTTTGGTAAAGAAGCTAACGGTTAAAGGTAAAAGCGGGTAAATACATGGCATTAATACAGCAGTAAAACCCCCTAATAACCCGGTAAGAAAAATTGCCCAAAGCGTTTTTGGCTTCTCTTTGCTGGCAGTATGCGCGGCAGCTGTGGCTTTTACAGTTACAGCCTGTGCTTGCGCCATTGCATTTTCTGTAGCTTTTTGCGTTGCCATCATTTTCTTCCGCATAGCAATGCTATCGGCGGCGGTAGGTATGCTGGTAAACTGTACATCGCCTGATGAAGTTGTATCGGCCTTTTGGGCATGTACAATTTTAGGTATAGCTAAAAATCCGCAAAGTGCTATGCAGGCTATGAGTAAATAGCGCAGTATGAACCGGCTGCTGGTTAATTTCATTTTCAGGCTGTATTTTATTTACCTATCGGGATGGTGAAATCAACATCATCAGGTGGCAGGCATTTATGATCGTTACAGGTCATGTATTCAAGGCTGCCTTTAACTACGGTAGCGCCTGCTGTTTTCAATTTTATTTTTTGCTGAAAGGTTACCGTTTTTTCAAAATAAGTTACATCCATCTTAAATGAGGGTTCATATTTCGAGATAGGGGCCGGTTCGGTTGGCTTGCCAACTAACGTATAATCCTTTGAGGCGGTAAAATAAAACTGCGGGTTGCTGCCGGTAGGCAAATTAGTAACAGAATTTTGCTCTTTTTTAATATCGGCAAATTCAGGCTTACTGTTAATACTGGTTTGTTTAATATAAACATCGGCCTGTACAAAGTCGCCGGTTTTCGAGGCTACCAGCCTGTCAACATCCCCGGCTTTTAAATAAGCTTCAAATTGCTGGAAGGTGATAGGTTTGCCCGCATCTGTTTGCATAAAAAGCACAAAGGCAAACATGGCAAATAAAATAACCCCGTAAATCCACATTGGATTAAACTTAGGGGGTTTTACAGGCTTTTTATTTGATAATTTACGTATAGGACGTGGTTTTTCCAATTTATTATCTTTCGGATCTTTCATTTTTTTACAAGCACAAACTTACAATTTACAAATTAAACATTAACAAGGCACATAAACGTATGCTTGTCAGGCACTGCGGTAGTTTTTAATTTCGGCATCGCCCCAAAGGTCCTCAACCCCATAAAATTCACGTTTATCAGTCCTGAAAATGTGTATAACAACATCAACGTAATCCAGTACTATCCATTCACTATACTCCAGCCCTTCTTTACGCCAGGGTTCCTGTTGCGTAGCTTTGAATATCTCTTCTTCAACACTATTTGCAATTGCTTTTACTTGTGTAGCCGAATCGGCATGGCAGATAACGAAGTAATCTGATACTGAACTGAAAATATTCCGCAGGTCTAACCTGACAATGTCATTGGCCTTTTTTTCCTGCATGCCATGTATGGCAAGTTCAGAAATATAAGCGGATTCCTTTAACGCTTTACTTTTTACCATCAAAAAGAATTAGTTTTGAACGTAATTTAGTTACAATTTATTATACTTTGCAAAATAACATATTTTCAGGATTATTTGTTGGTCAAAATTTAATCACAATTAAAGAAGTCGACTCAACAAACAATTTCCTCAAGAATACCTTGTCAAATTCCAATCCATTGCCTGAGGGAACGGTCATTATGGCAGAAAGCCAGTATGCGGGCCGCGGGCAGCAGCAAAACCGCTGGCATAGCGAGCCGGGCAAAAATTTAACATTCAGCCTGCTGCTTAACCCCACTTTTCTGGCCGTTGCTAACCAATTCGACCTTACAAGGGCAATAAGCCTGGGCGTTTATGATGGCCTTAAGCCACTTTTAGGTGATGAGCTAAAAATAAAATGGCCCAATGATATTTATTATGCCGATAAAAAACTCGGTGGCATGCTGATAGAAAATTTGCTACAGGGCAGCCAGATAAAGCAATCGGTTATAGGTATCGGGTTGAATGTGAACCAGCCAATTTTTCCCGACTGGGTGCCAAATGCAACTTCCGTATTTCAAATCTTACAGAGAAATGAGGATTTAAAAGTATTATTGTCGCAGATTTGCAACAATATTGAGGCCTGGTACTTAAACCTGAAGGCGGATAAAACTTCGCTTGTAAGGGAAACCTATTTAAGCCGACTGTATTGGTTAAACGAAAAGCATATATTCCGGTCGAATGGTAACGATTTTAGCGGTATCATCACGAACGTAAAAGATAATGGTGTTTTAGTGGTGCGCCACAATATTAACACAGAAATGGAGTATAGCTTTAAAGAAATTGAATTTTTAAATAAATAAAAGAATGAAGAAGTTATTGTTATTAATAACCGTATTAATGGTAAGCGCGGGCGCTTTCGCGCAGATTGAA
>Ga0206874_1194_pt1 | contig 13976 bp, 14 predicted proteins | sample Alteio_BWOrgCont_12_FD_152629 | JGI IMG/M metagenome (GOLD analysis project Ga0206874, IMG submission 152629) | Enriched cells from forest soil in Barre Woods Harvard Forest LTER site, Petersham, Massachusetts, United States -... | ecosystem: Environmental > Terrestrial > Soil > Temperate forest >...
TGTTTTAATGCGCATGATGATATGTAGCTTAACGTTTAGTACAATATCCGGTTTTTAAATGTGCAATAAAAATCTATTGTTATTTGTGAGGAATGTTGTAAAAGTTGTAAGGGTTGTAAATGTTTAAAATTTGAATTGGTGAGAGTTGTTTACTTGAGCAGCCGGTCGTGTTATTTTAAGGCCGGCATGGGTTTGGAAAAAACAAGATTTTAAATTCCGGATAAAAGGCTTGTCTATGTTTTTCAAAATTCTAAGGCCATGCTTTCCCATTTTTATGTTATTAGATTTCTTTTTGGCAACCCCAAACTATGGTGGTTAACTCTGCGTCGAAATGCTAAATAATTCCCCCGATAATTTCAATGGCGTATACAGTTGTGCTAAATCTTCAATTCGGTAAAAAATAAATCTTTAAGTTCAATACACTTAGGCTTTCTTTATTGTAAGTGCCGTTAAAATGAAGTGAAACTTTACTATTTAGTATTTAATATATTGATTATTAATTAATTAATTGATAATTACTTGGAATTCGAAATCGATGGCTAAAATAATTAGTATTTTAAAAAATGGATAAATCATCAGGTATAAACCATTACTTTTTAAAATATTAATAAGTATTTGATTTTTAAACTTTTATGTAAAGAATAGAATGTGGATTTAATAGGTATTTATTGAATTAAAGATGAGATTTTAGAGGTGTTGGAAAGTTTATAGCCTAATTTTTACATTAGCTTTCAGTACACTTTGTAAATAATGGGATTTTGCCTGTGTTTTACCGGAATGTATTCAGAGGCAGCTTAACATGGCCGGAAAAGATAATGGCTTATATGCGTTTAAAATGCGAACAGGTTCGAACACTTCTATCCCCCACCCTATAGGGTAAAGTATGATATGGCAATATTTCAAATGAAAAAAGTATGCTGGTTAAGACCTAACCGATAGTTTAAAATTGAATTACAGGAATGTTATTGCCTGGTCTTCCGGCGGATGATCTGTTTCTGAGCGACAGGAAAAAGAAAGATAGTAGACAAAATTATGATGGCGCCGACCCAGAAACCAATGGTCATTTTATTCATATCACCAAAAAAAACAAATGCCAGCAGTATGCCATATACCGGCTCGAGATTAGTAATAAGCGCCACCTTGAATGCCGAAAGCTCGCGCATTACGGAGACGCCGGCAACATAGGCAAGCGAGGTGCATATAGTACCCAATATCAATAAATACCCTATGTCTGAATTTTTGAGGGTCATAGTGCTGTTAAAGCCATGGGTGAAAAGCAAGTAAATGGTGATCCATAAAAGGGCACCCGTTAACTCGTAAAATGCTATAACCGGAGCCTCATGTTTTTTTACAAACCTTGAATTTATGATAGAAAAAAGGCTGGCGAATACCGCACTTATAAGCCCGGCTATAATGCCCTTAGTGTATTGTGTTTCGAATTTAAAGATTAAGATAATGCCTGCGATTATTAATGAACCTGCTAATATCTCCAGCTTTGAAATACGTTTTTTATTGATCAGCGGTTCAAAAATTGCTGTAAATAAGGTAATGGATGAAAGGCAAACAAGGGTTACCGGAACGGTTGATAATTTAATAGATGCAAAGAATAAAACCCAGTGCCCGCCTACCAAAGCGCCGGTTAATAACAGTTGTAAAAAAGTGCTGCCGTTTACTTTAAAGGCTGTCTTGTTAAACTTAAAATAAAGGAATAAAGATACCGATGCTATAAGTACCCGGTACCATACAAGGCTCACAGCCGATATGGTAATTAAGGCACCAAGTATGCTGGTAAAGCCCCAGATAAAAACTGTGAAATGAAGTATAATAAGGTTTTTATTCAGGCTTTGTGAGGTGCTATTTTGCTTCATTACTTGGGGGCTTTTAAAAGTAAATAATAGCCAACAAGCCCGAATATTCCGTTTGGAAGAAAGACTGCTATTATGGGCGGCATGCTACCTTTTACTGCGAAAACCAAAGCGAATTTATCGATAACGATATAAGTAAAACAAAGAAATATACCTATCCCAAGGGGCAATCCGATCCCTCCGCGCACCCTTCGCGATGATATAGAAACACCGATCAGTGTTAGTACGTATGATGACAACGGGTATATAAAACGCCGGTATTTTTCATACAGCATTTCCTTTAATACGCCTGTACTCCTGATTTTTTCTTTCTCAATATCCCTGCTGAGGTCCTTGGTTGACATAGCCGAATATTGATTATCGTAAACTATAAAGTCGGTAGGGCGCATGTCTAAAACCGTATCTTTCGACTTGTTTGACCCATCTACCCACTTTTCTTTTAAGCCATCTATATACTTAATGGTATAGCTCCTTATTGACCATACCCTTTTTACGGAGTCATACGAGATGGTATTGGCTACTAATTTTTCCCTTAATTTATCACCATCAAACTTCTCCATAACAAACTGGTAGCCGGTGTGAACTGTGTTATCATATGATTGTACGTACACAAAAGTATGCTTGTCCAATTGTATATGCACTTCACTTTTGGTAGGGTCATCGCCATTAAACTGGTGCGAGTTTTCGAAGGTTATTTTTAGCCTGTTGGTATAAGGAATAAGGTAAACATTCGCAAAAAACGACACAATAAATATCAAGGTGGCGCATATAAAATATGGTCTTAAAAAGCGATTAAAGCTGGATTTGCCACTTAATATCGGCACTATTTCTGTTTGGTTAGCCATCTTGGCCGTAAAAAAGATCACCGCAAGGAAATTGATTAGCGGCGATAGCAGGTTCATGTAAAAAGGAATAAAACCGGCGTAATATTTAAAGGCTATTTCTTCGATGGTGGAGTGATTTTTTAAAAAATTGTCCAGGTGTTCAGATATATCAAACACCACGGTTATCACTATGAATATCCCGAGTGTAAACACAAATGTGCCCAGGTATTTTTTAATAATATACCGGTCAATAACTTTTAAATACCTGTTTATAAAAGCGCTCATTTACAATCTTTGTCCTAAACGGTTAACCATTGCTTTTTTCCACTCATAAAATTCGCCTGATATAATTTTTTTACGGGCCTCTTTAACCAGCCATAAGTAAAAATGTAAATTGTGCAGGGTTGCTATCTGCGCCCCTAACATCTCGCCCGAGTGTATTAAATGTCTTAAATATGCTTTTGTATAAGCGGTATCTGCCAATAAATCACTATCCTGCTCAATTGCCGAAAAGTCATTCTTCCATTTCTCATTCTTAATATTAATAATGCCTTCCTTTGTAAAAAGCATGCCATTTCGGGCATTTCGGGTTGGCATTACACAATCAAACATATCAATTCCTAAGGCAATATTTTCTAATATATTTACGGGTGTGCCAACGCCCATTAAGTAACGTGGTTTTTGCTCAGGTAATATATTACAGACAATTTCTGTCATGGCGTACATTTCTTCTGCAGGTTCACCTACCGAAAGGCCGCCAATAGCATTGCCCTCACGCTCAAAAGAAGCAATAACCTCTGCCGATTTAACACGCAGGTCCTTATAAACTGATCCCTGTACAATAGGAAACAGGGTCTGGCTGTAACCATACTTTGGCTCGGTGTTGTCAAAGCGTTCACAGCAGCGTTTAAGCCAGCGGTGCGTCATGTCTATCGACCGCCGGGCATAATTGTATTCGCAAGGATATGGCGTGCATTCATCAAATGCCATTATAATATCAGCGCCTATAACGCGCTGTATATCCATCACATTTTCGGGTGTGAACAGGTGTTTTGATCCATCGATATGCGACCGGAAGGTAACGCCCTCTTCCTTTATCTTCCTTACTTCGGTTAACGAATAAACCTGGTAGCCGCCACTATCCGTTAAAATTGGGCCTTCCCAGCCATTAAAGCGATGAAGGCCACCAGCGCTTTCAAGTGTGTTTAATCCCGGCCTTAAATATAAATGATAGGTATTGCCTAATACGATCTGTGCCTGTATATCATTTTTAAGCTCATGCTGATGCACTGCTTTAACAGTTCCGGCAGTGCCAACCGGCATAAATATAGGCGTCTGTATAGTTCCGTGATCGGTAACGATCTCGCCCGCGCGGGCTTTTGAAAGCGGATCTTGTGCTGCTAAGTTAAATTTCATTGTAAGGATGCAAAAATAACAAATTAAGTGGTTGGGGGAAGGGTTGTAAATGTTGTAGAAGGTTGTAGTAGTTGTAAGGGTTGTAAATGTTGTAACAAGTTATAAAGGTTATAATAATTGATTTATTATATTGTGGCTGTTATCATTAGTTTAAACTACCAATATGGATGGATTTGAGGATTTAGAAGTTTGGAAAAAATGCAGGCTTTTAAGGATAGAAATTTCTGAATTGCTTAAAAAATTTCCTGACGAGGAAAAATACAGGTTAATTGACCAATTGAAACATTGTTCACGATCTGTAACAGCAAACATAGCCGAAGGGCATGGCAGGTTCCATTACCAGGATAACTTAAAGTTTTGTCGAAATGCGAGGGGCTCTTTAAACGAAGTTTTAGATCACTTGATTTGTGCTTGTGATGAAATGATCATCAACACCGAACAGTTAAAGTGTTTAAGAGAAAAATACAATGAATGTTTTAGATTATTAAATGGCTACATAGCCTTCCTCAAAAAGAAAGGTGAATAAAACACAACTAATATTATAATAACTACAACCCTTACAACTTATTACAACCCTTTCAACCTCTCCACAACTTATTACAACATTTTCAACTTATTACAACAAAATTTTAACAAATTTGCAGGATTATTTTAACCCGGTTTTGGAAACGTACATACAAGAAGCGCTATTCATTTTATTTCAGGTTTGTTTTATAATTCAACTATATTTTCTTGTAAGCAACCAAAGTATTCTTAAAGGATATAATCCATTAATTGAGCTGCCCGGGGCAAGCGTGCCGATATCTGTAATTATCAGTGCCCGCAATGAAGCAAAAAATTTAAGCGAATACCTTCCTGCCGTTTTAGAGCAAAATTACCCTGATTTTGAAGTGGTGGTCGTAAATGATTGCTCGTACGATTCATCGGAAGAGGTTTTAACGGCATTTAAAGAAACGTATCCTCATTTAAAAGTAGTAACTATAACCGAGCACGACCGGTTTAAAACCGGCAAAAAATTTGCCTTAACATTAGGTATAAAAGCCGCCAAAAACGAGCATTTGTTATTTACTGATGCCGACTGCCAGCCAGCCTCAGAGAACTGGATAACCCGTATGGCTGCAAACTTTACAGGGCCGGCACAAATAGTGTTGGGTTATTCGCCATATAAAAGGACGGGGAATTTCCTGAATCCTTTTATCCGTTTTGAAACTATAAAAACAGCTATCAATTATTTATCGGCTGCCTTATATGGCGAGGCCTATATGGGCATTGGTCGTAATTTGGCCTATACCAAAACTTTGTTTTTTGCCGCTAAGGGGTTTGCTTCGCATATGCATGTTATATCGGGCGATGATGACCTGTTTGTAAATCAAAACACCACAGCTACCAATACCGTTATTGAAATACATCCCGATGCATTTACTTATACGGATGCTAAAACTTCAATGGCAGCTTTGTTCAGGCAAAAAAAACGCCATATGGGTGTAGGGAAGCTATATAAAAGCAGGCATAAACAAATGCTTAGCGTGGATGCATTAAGCGGCTTTTTGTTCTATATTTTATTAACATTATGCTTAGTTTTCAACTTTGAACCTTTGTTAGCCTTAGGTTTGTTTATGTTTAGGTTGATTTTTCAGCTGATCATTTACGGTAAATTATTTAAGCGGTTGGATGGCAAATATCTGTTGTGGTATTTGCCCATTTTTGATATGATTTATTATATTTACTTAAACACTTTTGGGTTGATCGGCACCTTTATTAAAACCACTCAATGGAAATAAATTCGAATTTTACAGAAAACGCTAAAAATGATTTTCACCTTGTTGTTAAGGCGCGGACGGGCGATCAAAAATCGTATGCCGATTTGATGCATCGGTACAAAGATTCTATTTATTTCATGGTGCTGAAAATGGTGAATAACAAAGAGGATGCGATGGACCTTACGGTAGAAACCTTTGCTAAAGCCTTTGAAAAATTAGATAAATACCAGCCCGATTATGCTTTTAGTACCTGGCTGTTCCGCGTAGCTACCAATAATTGTATAGATTTTATCAGGAAGAAAAAATTGAATACCATGTCGATCCATGGCATGATGGATGAAGATGGCGAAGAAAAACAGCTGCAAATAAAGGCGGATGTACTAAATCCTGAGGAAACGTCCATTAAAAAACAGCAAACCCAGGAATTAAAATTACTGATAGAGAGTTTGCCGCCGCGTTACCGTAACCTGATAACACTGCGTTACTTTGATGAACTATCATACGAAGAAATAGCCCAGCAGCTGGATTTACCTTTAGGTACGGTTAAGGCTCAACTTTTTAGGGCAAGATACCTGCTTGGAAACATCATCAACCGTTTTAACAGGGATGACATCTGATCTTATACTAAAATATTTCCCATCACTTACTGCACAACAGCTACAGCAAATTAATAGTCTGCCTGAGTTATATAATTTTTGGAACAACCAGATCAATGTAATATCCCGCAAGGACATCGATCTGCTTTATGAACGGCATGTGCTTCATTCATTAGGCATAGCAAAAATCATTTCTTTTTTGCCAGGGGAGATAGTCCTGGACGTTGGTACCGGCGGTGGTTTTCCTGGTATCCCATTAGCTATTTTATTTCCCGGTACACAATTTTACCTGGTTGATTCTATCGGTAAAAAAATAAAAGTGGTACAAGAAGTTGCTAAAGCTTTAGGGCTCGATAACGTCACCGCAACCCACCAGCGTGCCGAGCAGATAAACAATAAATTTGATTTTGTGGTTTCGAGAGCTGTAACGCAGTTAAAGGACTTTTATCCTTGGGTAAAAGGAAAATTCAATAAACAATCAAAAAATACGTTGCCAAACGGAATTTTATATTTAAAGGGCGGTGACCTGGCACAGGAAATTGCTGAATCAGGATTGATTGTTCGGCAATATCGTCTTAAAGACTATTTCAGCGAGGATTTTTTTGAAACTAAGCAGGTAATTTATATAAAAGGGTAGAAGATCACATACTCAATACAAAGTCTTGTTAACCATTTATTTTCATCTTCACATTTGCATATCCGCACATTTGCACATTAATTTGTGAATATGTCACAACTTCACCAGGCAGCCTTAACTTTTATAAAAAATATTGGCCCGTCATTAGCCAAATCATTGGTTAGTTACTTTGGCGGCGCCGAAGAAGTTTTTAATGCACCAAGGGCCAAATGGATGCGGGTGCCTGGTATAGGCGAAAAAACAGTTGCCCAAATGGATATGAGCGCTGCATTAAGCCGGGCAGAAGAAGAGCTGAAATTTATTGAGAAGCATAAAATAGAGGCTATTTTCTATACAGACAGCAATTATCCTAAACGGTTAAAAAACTGTAACGACTCGCCTGTATTATTGTATTCAAAAGGCAACGCCAATTTAAATTCGCAGCACATCATCAACATTGTTGGTACACGCAATGCCACTGATTATGGCAAGCTACTTTGCCGGCAATTGGTTGAAGAGCTGCAGGCTTATAATGTTTTAGTTGTTAGCGGTTTAGCTTTAGGCATTGACGTTGCTGCCCATAAAGAATGTGTGAAACTAAACGTACCCACTGTGGGTGTGCTTGCACATGGTTTGGATAGAATATATCCCAGCCAAAACCGCCAAATTGCTGAAAAGATGCTGGATAACGGCGGCTTGCTTACAGAATACCCATCGGGAACCATCCCCGACAGGGAAAATTTCCCTCAGCGTAACCGTATTGTGGCAGGTATTGCTGATGCTACTATTGTTGTGGAAGCTGGTATAAAAGGAGGCGCATTGATCACTGCCGAAATAGCTAACTCCTATAATCGTGATGTTTTTGCTTTTCCGGGTAGGGTTGGAGATGCTTTCTCGGAAGGGTGTAATTTTTTGATACGGAATAATAAAGCCGCTTTACTGACCTGCGCAGCCGATCTGGCTTATATTTTAGGCTGGGAAAAAACAGATGATACCAAACCGGTTGTTGAACAATTGATGTTGCCTATTGATCTTTCGGCAGATGAGCGATTGATATTTGAAATTTTGCAGCAGCACAAAACTCCTTTGGCAATTGATGATTTAACTATAAAAGCAAATATGGCAACCAGCCAGTTGGCAATGAATTTGCTGAATATGGAAATGCAGGGCTTTATCCGCTCGCTGCCGGGGAAAACGTACCGGATTAGTTGAGAAGGTGATTAGAGGTTGGAGATTAGAGATTAGAAAGGGATTCTGTCCAATCTCTATACACTTGGCCAACTAAAATAGGTTAATTTCCCACTACCTTCACTTATCGAGGCCCAGTCATCGGTTTCAAAATCAATTACGGCTGTGGTTGATGTATGCACTTCCCGCGCCTCGCCGGTTAAATAATCAAATATTAAAGCTATCCCGGGATTATGTCCAACAAGTGCTATAAAATCATATTGTACGGGTAAATGATTAATAACCTGCAACAGGGTTTTCTGGCTGGCTTCGTATATGTCTTTGTATATCCCGGGGCTGGGTAGGGCAAAATGATCTGTAAATATTTCAGCTGTTGTTTTTGTACGTAATGACGGGCTGGTTATAATCAATTGCGGAACTAGCTTCTGTTCTTTTAACCGTGCAGCCATAAAGGTCGCATCCTGGATGCCAATATATTTCAATGGACGGTCTATATCTTTTCCTGCGGTATCCTTTTCTGCCTTGGCATGCCGTATTAACAACAATCTTTTCATAACATAAAATTAAAAAACAGAACGCATAACTTATCTTATAATTAAAAATATATTATTAGTCTAAAAATAACCTAATGAGCTTATTAAAACTTATTTACAAAGTCTGTAATTATATCTTCGGGCATATCATTCATACACTTAAAATGCCCAAGCGGACATTTTTCTAATCCGAATTTTGAGCAGGGCCTGCATGGCAAGTCTATTCCTGCTACTAAAACTTCTTTAACTTTATATGGTTGTACGCCCAACAATTCGGGTACAGTGCCTCCCCAAACAGATACTATTGGCTTATTAAAGGCTTCGGCAATATGGGTTAAGCCTGTGTCAAAACCGATTACACTGATTGCTTTTGATACCAGGAAAACCGATTCATCCAGTGTTGTTATCCCGCAGGCATTATAAACGTTAGTGGTTTCCAGTTCGATTTGCTGGCCGTTGGCTTTAACATCATTTCCTCCAAGCAGTACAACCGGCTGATTCAGGTTACGGCAAATGCTAATTATCTTTTCATTAGGCATCCGCTTAGTGAAATGTGTGGCACCGATAACAAATGCTATGTAATTATTTTGGTGCGAAACAGGCAAAAGCTTCTTTAAATCGTGATCGGCTTTGATATAATAGTCAATCGGCTGTTCATCGTTTTTTACCCCTAAAAAAGTAACTGTTTGCAAATACTTGTCAACTAAATGGGTAGGAGGGACAAGTTTTAAATGAAGTTTCAAACTCAGCCATTTACGGATAGTTTGTTTTTTGTAGGTCGATGATTTTACGCGGACATTTAATTTAATCAGTGCAGTACGCAAATTATTGTGTAAATCAATGATGTAATCGTAATGTTCGGCTTTGATATCGTTGATAGTTTCCCGGAGGGTTTGCTTTAACAAAAGCAGTTTGTCAACATAAGGGTTGTTATTGTAAATGTATTTAAATGATGGTTTGGTTAAAAAATGGACTTCGGCATTTGGTAATTGCTTTTTAAGACAGCGCACAAGAGGTGTTGTATATATAATATCGCCCATTGAGCTAAAGCGGATCACCAGTATTTTCATTGCCTGTTGTTTTAAACCTGCTTTCTTATCCGTTCTATAATTGAAGTAGAGGAATATCCTTCAACAAGGTCGATAGTTTTAACCTCACCACCGTTGGCCATAACCTCTTTAGCCCCTACAATGTTTTCCACCGAATAATCCGCTCCTTTTACCAAAATATCGGGCATCAGGGTGGTGATTAAATTTAGAGGGGTGTCTTCTTCAAAAACAACAACTGCATCCACAAAAAATAGCGCGGCCAGCAAAGCGGCACGGTTATTTTGATCATTTACGGGGCGACTTTCCCCTTTTATACGTTTTACAGAGGAGTCAGCATTTAAACCGATAATGAGTTTATCGCCCAATTCAGCCGCCTTCGCCATATAAGTGATGTGCCCAATATGCAGCAAATCGAACACACCGTTGGTGAAAACTACTTTTTTGCTTTCTGCCTGCCAGTTGCTAACCAGTGTTTTCAGCGATGAAAGGTCGAGGATTTTGCTTAGCAGTGTTTTTTCAAAGTCGATTCTCATCATGTTAAAATAAATCGTCAACAGCTTTACAAAGTATGTGGCCTATCAAAATATGCATTTCCTGTATACGGGCCGTAATAGCGGATGGTACAACTATATTTAAATCGCAAATGCCATTCATTTTACCGCCATCCCGGCCAGAGAGTCCTAATGTTTTACAATTTAACTTTTTTGCAGCTTCAAAAGCGTTCAATATCCCCTGGCTATTGCCACTTGTTGAGATCCCGATAAACAGATCACCCGGCCGGGCCAACGCTTCAACCTGGCGAGAAAACACGTGCTCATAACCATAATCGTTAGCAATAGCAGTAAGTGCCGATGTATCAACAGTTAAAGCAATGCCAGGCAGTGCTTTACGCTCCTTTACAAAACGCCCGCTCAACTCGGCAGCAATATGCTGAGCATCAGCAGCGCTGCCACCGTTGCCTGCTAATAATATTTTGTTTCCGTTTTTAATGGCGGCGCATATCATTTCGCAAGCAGTTTCAATATCACCTGTAAGCGAATCAATTACTTTTTGTATTAGTTGCTGATGATCTTTTAATTCTTCTATAATCATTGTTTTAGATTTCGCATTTCGCATTTATTATTCTGATGTTTAGTATTTTAACTTAACTTAACTTAACTAATGAGACAATGACTAATGGCCAATCATGTCTTTTATAATTTCGGCAACCGTTGTAGTGGCGCTTCCAATGTGCCTTATTACAATAGCAGCGGCATGATTAGCCAGCTCGCATGCTTCTTCTACCGGCAGTCCCAGAGCTACAAAATAAGCAATAGCTGCTATAACGGTATCACCGGCGCCTGTAACATCAAAAACTTCGGTTGCTTTTACAGGTAAAAGCTTGCTGCTTTGCTCCGTTACAATTGCCATGCCCTCTTCCGATAAGGTTACAATAAGGTATTCGGTGCCTGTTTCTGAAAAAATGCTTTTGGCTGCGTTTTGAACGTCAGTTATATTGCTGATCTTTTCAGCTTTAGCAGCTTCTGCGAGTTCTTTCCGATTAGGTTTTATTAACCAGGCGCCTCTATATTTTTCGTAGTTTAATCCTTTTGGATCAACTATTACCTTTTTTTGGTGATCGGTTGCAATTTTTATCAAACGTTGGGTGAGTTCCGGTGCAAACAGACCTTTATTATAATCAGAAAAGATGACAATATCAGCGCTATCAATACTGCCGTTTAGCTTACCGATCAACTCATCTTCCAGCTCTTTTGATAAAGGGTCGGTAACTTCCCTGTCAACCCTTACCAATTGATGGCTACCAACTAAAACACGGGTTTTAATAGTTGTTGAACGGGAATGATCTTTAATAATGGTATTGGTTTTAACCCCTTCGCTTTCCAGTATCTCAATTAATTGAATACCTGTAGCATCATTACCTATAATACCCGCTACAGTTACCCTGGCGCCCAACGCAACCAGGTTTTGAACCACATTGCCTGCTCCGCCCAGCGTAGTCGATTCATTCTTCACGTTCACTATAGGCACAGGGGCTTCGGGCGACAACCTTGAGGCGCTGCCATAAATATAATGATCAATCATCAAATCGCCGATAACAAGTATTGACGGCTCTGCTTTTGTTAATTGTATAGAACGTACTTTATCTATTAAGTTCATTAGCTCACTTTGTTCATTAGTTCATTAGTGCAATACGGTTACTTTTCTTTGGATTTTCGAGTTTTTCTTCCAATCACTAATCTCTAGCCTCTGTTCTTTTTTTCAAAAAAAGAACTTATCTCCTCCAATGATAGTGCATTCAGGCATCTTTCTTTGTATAAACCGCCTTTCCGGGCCGCTAATATACCATAATGCATATCTAAAAAGCCTTCTTTGCGATGCGCATCCGGATTAATGGATAGCCAAACACCCTTTTCGAGGGCATACTGGTGCCAGCGCCAGTCCAAATCAAGCCGGAACGGATTTGCATTTACTTCAATTACTACGTTATTTGCTGCGCAGGCATCAATTACTTTTTTATAGTTAATAGGATAGCCGCTACGGCTTAGTAATAACCTGCCGGTTGGGTGGCCAAGTATGGTAGTATATGGGTTTTCAATAGCTTTTATCAAGCGCGAAGTCGCTTTTTCTTCATCCATTTTTAAGATGGAATGTACAGAAGCGACAATAAAATCAAACTTTTTTAATATCTCATCCGGATAATCCAGTGACCCATCGTACAAAATATCCGATTCTATTCCTTTAAATATATGGAAGCCTTCTAATTTTTTATTCAGATGATCAATCTCCTCCTGTTGCTGCAAAACGCGTTCAATAGTTAATCCTTTTGCATAAAATGCGCTTTTGCTATGATCGCACATACCCAGGTATTCCAGTTTTAACTCATCCCGGCAATACAGGGCCATTTCTTCAACAGTGTTTATGCCGTCGCTCCAGGTACTGTGATTATGTAAAGCTCCCTTTAGATCGAAATAAGTAATTAATTTTGGCAGATCATCAGTTTTTGCTTTTTTAATAAACGCAGTTCCCTCCCGTAATTCAGGTGGCATATATGTTAATCCTGCCTTCTGATAAATTATCTCTTCACTTACGGGTTGGTCAATAACATCTACAGCTCTCTCTAAAACAATGTTTACATGTTCATCACTACCAGTTTGTTCAAATAATTCTTTTGAAAAATATCGTTTCTCAACACACACAATGTCAATCTTTAAGCCATTTTCAAGATGACCGGTAATATGATTTTCATTCGTTTTTATGTTAGCCATAATGGCTGATTGCTGTAACGAATTCAAAGCAATTTCCTGGTCACGACTGCCCAGCACTATAGTCAGTTCACTAATGATCTCGCAGCATCTGCGAAACTCACCAGCGTAATCTATCAAGCCGTCAGGAAAAATGGCTTTTAAACGCTCCAGCATATCTTTAGCTTCTGGTTCAACCTGCACATACAAAAACTTGCCATGACTGGCCATGGTAAATTCAATAACTTTGCGTATTTCATCCTGTGTTTTTAAGCCGAAACCTTTTGCTTCAACCAGGCGGTTCTCGTTACAGGCATAATAAAGCTCACCCAGGTTTTCAATACCAAGCTCACGCCAAATGACAGCAACTTTTTTAGCGCCAATACCTTTAATGCCCATCATCTCAATAACACCCGCAGGGGTTTGGGCAATCAACTCATCCAATTCAACTATTGATTCATTTTCAAGCAACTCGGTAATTTTGGCAGCAGTACTTTTGCCTATGCCTTCAATCTTTTCCAGTTCCGCTGTTGTTTTGTTTTTAACAGGGTAGGGCAGCTTGTCTACTTTAAGGGATGCATTCGCCATTGACTTCACCTTAAAAGGATTAACCTCATGCAGTTCCATCAGTTGGGATAACAAGCGAAGCTTACGTGCTATGGTTTTATTTTCCATAAATTAGTTGAAGGTGTAAAAATACAAAAGCAGATGTAATGAGAATTGTTTTGTAGAAGATATTATTGAATTATTTATTTTACATTTTGAAATAAAATTTCAAAATGTAAAACGTTATATTTGTAGTGTGGTAATTATTTCGAAAGCAGCTATCCGTGAATTTACAGTTTTATATCCTGATTCTGAAGGTGCTTTGAATAATTGGTATGAAC
>Ga0206874_1198_pt1 | contig 13957 bp, 10 predicted proteins | sample Alteio_BWOrgCont_12_FD_152629 | JGI IMG/M metagenome (GOLD analysis project Ga0206874, IMG submission 152629) | Enriched cells from forest soil in Barre Woods Harvard Forest LTER site, Petersham, Massachusetts, United States -... | ecosystem: Environmental > Terrestrial > Soil > Temperate forest >...
GATGGCCTGCTCGCTGGGAGCGAGACCGCCGCCTCCCATGCCTTGCAGAATGCGCGCGAAGATAAGGAAGCCGAGGCTGGGTGCAAATCCGCACAGCATGGAGCATACGGTGAAGATGACGACGCAGGTGAGGTAGAAGCGCTTGCGGCCGAAGCGGTCCTGCAGCCAGCCGGAGATGGGCAGCACGACGGCAGAGCTGACCAGATAGCTGGTGAGCACCCATGTAGCCTCTTCCTGCGTGGCGCCGACAGACCCGGCAATGTGCGGAAGCGCGACGTTGGCGATGGAGGTATCGAGCACCTCCATAAACGTGGCGAGCGTTACCGTGAGAGCGATGGCCCACGGATTATGTTTCGGCTTCCAGTCGAGTGAGTACGCCACGGATTTCTAAGATACGTGGGTGGCGCATGTGGATGCTTCTACTTGTGCTGCGCGTTGAGCTGATCAAGCGTGTGCTTCAGGTCGTCAAGCTTTTGCCCGGCCTCTGAGAGCTTGCCCTGCGCGGTGAGGCGTTGGTAATCGTCGAAGTCGCGTGAAGCCTGAGCGATCAGAGGGTTGGAATTGACTGCGGCCGGCGGTGCGGCCGCAGCGGCAGCAGGTGAGGCATTAGCCGCTGCTGCCTGTGGAGCTTCGGCGGTTGCTGTGAGCGAGGACGGCGTTCCGTTGTAGAGCGAGGCCAGCGCAGAGGCAAAGTTGGGGCCGTAGGCAAGGCGGTCCTGCAGCGCGAGCACCACGATGCGGAGCTCCGGCATGGGGCTCTGCTGGGCTTGCAGGTAGATTGGCTCGGCATAGAGCAGAGCTTTGCCGGAGGGGATGACGAGCAGGCTGCCGCGGCGCACGTGCGAGCCTTGCTGGTTCCACAGTGTGAGTTGGCCGGAGAGCTGCGCGTTCTGGTCAATGCGCGCTTCTATTTGTTGCGGACCATCGACGAGGCGAGTCTTGGGAAAGTCGTAAACAATTGATGTGCCGTAGTTCGCGCCGTCGGAGCGACCGGCGATCCACCCGATCAGATTGTTGCGATTGGCGGGCGTGAAGGGAAGTATCTCGACGAACTCATCTGTGGCCTCGCCGGGTAACTTCATCAAGACGAAATTCGGCTGCATGGGGATAGCAGTCTGTCCGCCATTCTCATCGGAGGCATTTTCTGTTGCGACTGTCCCGAATTCTTGAACCGATCAAGACCTAACTTCCATCAATGGAAGATTTTGCACAAAAACATGCCCATGGGGGTGGGCCAGCCATGAACACAGAAACCAAGTCAGCCATCGTCATCAAGCGCTTCCAGTGCCGCCACATTCACACCGACGGCCGCCGCTGCGCCAGCCCATCACTTCGCGGAGAAGACTTCTGCTACTTCCACCACACCACAAGAGGCCGGGTGGCCCATCCTTCGACAGCTTCATCGTCGAAAGGTGGGGTCATTGCAAACTCAAAGAAAGAATCCTTCACCCTCCCGCTCCCCGAAGACCGCTCCGCCATCCAGCTCTCCATCGGCGAAGTCCTGCAGCGCATCGCCTCCAACTCCATCGACCCGCGCCGCGCAGGACTGCTCCTCTACGGCCTCCAGATCGCCAGCCTCAACCTCGGCAAACACATCGCACCCGATTCTCAGCCCATCGAAGAAATCGTCAACGACGCCGACTTCGGCCCACTCGCTCCACAATCTGAAGTCACCGAAAACAACGGTCGCGAATCCACCGTCGTCCGCATCCTAAGAGAATGGAACGAGCAAAAGGCCCGCGAGAAAGAATTGGCGGCAGAAAGCTCGCCCGGAACACTTCCGTCCGTTCAGGCTGTGGGCACAAATGAAAACGCTGTCATCCTGAGCGAAGCTACTCGCGCAGCGAGTAGCGCAGTCGAAGGACCCCGAGAATCATCGCGGCGCGTATGCCGTTCGAACCGTTCAACCACAACCGCCATCTCTGCGCGTTTCACTCGACCGAACAGGGGCTTTCAAGCCCCTGAATCAAACATCAAAACGAAACCGGCTTTAGCCCCGGAGAACACACCCCCATCAATTAGCATGGGAACCGTGAACACCAATCTCCTCTTCCAGAACCCAGCCGACCTCGCCACGCCCCTGCTCGCCGTCTTCGCCGTCGACTCCAGTACCGGCCCCGACGCCACACCCGCGCTCCTCACCACTTCCAGCGCCATCACCGCAGTCGCTGCCCCTTGGCTCGCCTCGCAGGAATTCAAGGCCACCCTCGGCGAAACCCTCCTCCTGCACACGCCCTCCGGCCTCAAGGCCGAGCGCCTTCTCATCATCGGCCTCGGCAAAGCCAAATCCCTCACCATCCACGAGGCTCGCAAAGGTGGAGGCGCCGCCGTCCGCTTCTGCAGACCCCGCGGTCTGCACGAGCTCGCTATTGCCTTCCCAGAAAGCGAATCTCTCCCCGTCGGCCCCGTTACTCGCGCTCTCATCGAAGGCGCCTTCATCGCTGACTTCGACATCGACACCTACCGCTCCGACCGTAAAGACCAGTCCATCCATGCGCTCACCTTGGTCACCCCCGTCCAAATCAAAAATCAGCTCGCAGCCATCGAGCTCGGCCTCAACGAAGGCCGCATCTTCGGCACGAGTCAAAACTTCGCCCGCGCCCTCGTCAATGAGCCCGGCAATGTCCTCACCCCCACCGAGCTTGGCCGCCGCGCCACGGCCATGGCGGAGTCCGTCGGCCTCCACTGCGAAGTCCACTCCATGGACAAGATCCTCGCCCTCAAAATGGGAGCCTTTGCCGCCGTCACTCAAGGCTCTTCTGAGCCACCCGCTCTCATCGTCCTCCGTTACGAACCGCCAACCGCACCTGCCGGAGACTCACCCACCCTTGGTCTCGTCGGCAAGGGCATCACCTTTGACACCGGCGGAATCTCGATCAAGCCTGCCGACAACATGGACAAGATGAAATACGACATGGCCGGCGCCGCCGCCATGCTCGGGGCCATGCGCGCCATCGCTCTGCTCAAACCCGCCGTGCGCGTCATCTCCGTCATCTGCTCCTGCGAGAACATGCCCGACGGCCGCGCCTTCAAACCTGGCGATGTCCTCACCGCCATGTCCGGCAAGACCATCGAAGTCCTCAACACTGACGCTGAAGGCCGCCTCGTCCTCGCCGACGGCCTGCACTACGCTCAGCAGCTCGGCGCCACTGTCCTCGTTGACGCAGCCACCCTCACCGGCGCCATCGGCGTCGCTCTCGGTCAACTCAACGCCGGCCTCTTTACCAACAGCGATGAAACCTCCGCAAAGTTCTTCTCCGCGGCTTGGAACTCCGGCGAAAAATTCTGGTCCATGCCCTGCACCGACGACTACCGCGATCAGATCAAATCATCCATCGCCGACATCCAGAACACCGGCAACTCCCGCTACGGTGGCTCCATCACCGCCGCCATGTTCCTCAAGGAATTTGTCGGCGAAACCCCATGGCTCCACCTCGACATCGCCTCAACCGCGTGGATCGACGAACACAAAGCCTGGCAATCCAAAGGCCCCAGCGGCGTCGCCGTCCGCAGCATCACCGAGTGGGTCCGCGGCTACGCATCGACAAATTGACACCCGCCTTGTTGCTCCATAAACTTCGTTCTAACCAGCACCACAACTTTCCTTTGAAGGACTTCGACGCAATGACCCGATTCACACGCAACCTCGTTCCCGCTTTGTGCCTCGCATTTGCCGCCGCTGCCTTCGCCCAAACCCCCGCCCCGCCGGCTGGAACACCGCCCGCCGGAGCACCTCCCGCCGGCCAGCAGCAGCGTCCTCGCGGCCCGCGCCCAGCGCCAACCAACCTCAAAGCTCTGCCCAAAGACACCACCGGCGATCAGGTAAACACCATCATGCATGGCTTCGAAGGCGCCCTCGGTGTCGAGTGTGAATTCTGCCACGCACGCAATCCTGAAACCAAGCGCAACGACTTCGCCTCAGACGCCAACCCCAAGAAAGATAAAGCGCGCCTGATGATCAAAATGACCGAGACCATCAACACGCAATTCGTCTCCCAGCTCAATAACCCCAAGGCTGAAAACCCCGTCACCTGCGGCACCTGCCACCGCGGCTCCGAGCAGCCGGCCGTCTTTGTTCCCAAGCCGGAAGAACGCGGCCCACGCCCCGCTGCCCCTGCTGCGACACCAAAATAATTACATCGCTGCTGGAACGCGCATTCCCATCCAACCCAGCACGCGCGTCAATTCGCGCTTGGCTACCGCCGCTGTAGCAAGCAACAGCATTTTTCGCGACTCATCCGTCTCCGTCAGAATATGGTGACGGTGATAGAAGTTGTTGAACTGCTGCGCCAGCTGAAACGCATACTTCGCCAGGATCGCCGGCTCTGCGGCCGCAATCGCCTGCTCAAGTACCAGCGATAGCCGAGATGCTGTCAGCCACAACTCCCAAACACTCGTCCCATCTTCTCCGCTCAGCAACTCACCCACATCCATCCCAGCCATCGCCGCCAGAGCAGCCTCTTCCGCCACACCCGCCTTACGGAAGATATTCCCCGCCCTCACAGCCGCATACTGGGCATACGGCCCCGTCTCCCCATCAAAGCTCAACGCATCCTTGAAGTCGAACGCGATCACGGTGTTCCGCGTAAAGCGCAGCATGAAGTACCGTAGCGCTCCCACGCCGATTGCATCTGCAATCTCTGCACGCTCTTCCACGCTCAGCTCAGGATGCCTTGCTTCCACCTCCACCCGTGCCGCCCCTATCATCCGATCAATCAGATCATCTGCCTTTACACCAAAGCCTTTGCGTCCACTCACCTCAATAAACGCGCGAGCCTTGTCTTCCTCACTCAGCACATATCCCAGCTCTTCCGCCGTCCGCGCGGTCAACCCCACAAACGCATAATTCAGATGAGTGAAATGCTCACTCGCTTCCGTATAGCCCAACACGCGCAGCGCCTCTTTCACCTGCGCCTGCGGATCGTCCTGACGCGAATCGATTACGTTGTAGATCGCATCCGCATGCCCAAAACTCGGATGAGGCTCTTCACCATGCATCGTCGACACCCAGCAGGTGTGCGTCGTATATTCACGAAACTTTGCATACCCAAAGTCAATCTTCAGCAGCCCAAACTTCCATAAGTGATACGCAATGTCCTTGCCGACATAAGTCACCGTTCCGTTCGAGCGCACCAGAATCTTTGCATCTTCGTCCGGTCCAACTTCAGGCCCTTCAGCTCCCGCGCGACGCATCACCCAGCAGCCTTTGTTCTTCCCCTCCGTCTCCAGGTAAAGCACGCAGGCGTCTACCATTAGCTTGCGAGCTGCCTGCCAGAAGTGCAGATGCAGAATCTCGCTCTCGCGCGGCAAAAAGTCGTATTCAATTCCCAGCCGCTCCATCGTCTCAAGGTGCCTGCGCAACACACCTGTAGCGATCAGTTCCGCAATCTCCGCAGTCTCATTCTTGCCCACCTCAATCTTGTGCAGAGTCTCCAGCCGCAACGCCTTGCGTGCAACAGTCTCACTCGGCTCCGCGTCATACCACTGCGAAACCTCGGAATATAAATCCCAGCATGCATAATCCAGTCGCATATTCATCGCGGCTAATCCAGACAGCCACTCACGCACCTGAGCCAGTGTCATGCCCCTCAACACTGTAACGGCCACGACAATATCCGCCACCTGCACGCCGGTGTTATCGATATAGTTCTGTACGCCCGTCGCAAATCCGGCCTTGAATTCATCCGGCTTCAGCATGCGCGCAAATGTGTCGCCTAGGATCGCGTTGCGCAGGTGCCCCACATGCGCCGCCTTATTGGGATTGATGCTCGTATGCTCCACCAGCTTGAACCCCGCGCCGCCTATGCCCGCGTGCTCATCAGCCGCCATACGCTTCACAACAGCTGCACGGTCCAGCTTCACATTCAGGTAGCCAGCACCCGCAATCTCCACGCTTGCAACGCCTTCGGCCTCAGCAAGTGCATCTTTGAGCTCCGCCGCAATCGCTCGCGGAGCCTTCTTCAGCCTCTTAGCGAGCTCGAACGCCACAGGCAATGCCATCTCGCCAAACTCAATCTTCGGTGGCAACTCAACATTCAGATTCGGGAGCGTAGCCCCGTACCGCTCTTCCACAAGCGTCCCAATCCGTGCCTGCAACCGTTGCTGCAAAGTCCTATACATCTCTTGCCTTTCTTAATCACAAATCACTGGCTCTAAGGTAGCTCGACCGGCAGGGTTTCAATCTCTTCAAGAAGTGGCCGGCGCCTAGCCATATGAGCACGGTGTGCCAGAAACATCGCGCCACCTACAAGAGTAATTCCAGCTATCAACCAAACATGCACCAGCAACCCATAGATCGCGCTCACCGCCGCACCCGAACCGGCTCGCGTCATCGCGTCCTCGCACGCAAGCTCAAATGGCCCAATGCCGCCGGGAGAGCTCGGAATCAGGAACGATAGATTCGCCTCCGCCGTCGACTGCCACGGTCCAACCGCTGCACTGTTCAAACCAATTGCTTTCGCGATCGAAACATACATCAGGCACTCGCACACCCAGGCAACCGCGCTGTAGAACACCAGCATCAACGTCCCAGCCACACCAATCTGCCGAATGCAATCGAGCGCCAGCGTCACCCAGTGCTCCACCTTTTTCAATTTCTCGTTGGCCGTCTTGGCAAACAATTTTTCGAGCGGCGCCTGCAGCGTCCGTGCTCCAAAGACCATCACCAACAGCCCCATAACCGAAATTGCAAGTCCAATCTCCGCCACTTCCTTCACGTGCGCGGAGACCCCCACCCCAAACTGCATCGTCGTCACGAACAACACAGCCAGCGAAAAAACGTCCAGCAGCTTTTCCAAAATCACCGTACTCAGCACGATCGACGGAGTCGCGTTCACATCGTCGGCGTAGTTAAATATCCGCATCACGTCGCCAATGCGCAGCGGCAGCACATTGTTTGCTGCCAGCGACGTCATAAACACTCGTGCGCACACACTGAACTTCGCTCCGCGGCTCTTCAACATCGCCCAGGACCGGCAGCATCGCACCGTATATCCCGCCACGCCAAATAGAACTACTCCAGCAATCCAGCTCGGAGCCTGCACATGCAGACCGCGAAACGCCGCCGCATTGAAGCCGCGATTCCCGGTCGGCCCCACCCGCACATACGTCCACCAGATAAAAAAAATGCTGACTGCCAGCCCCGGCAGCATCTTCAACAGGCTGAATCGCCGCTCGCGCGTCACTTGCTCACCCCAGCGCAGCGCATGCCGGCCACCATTTGTCTTGAATTGCTCATTGGCTCTATTTCATTGTAACTTCCGCGCGCCTGATTTCGAGGAACTCACTCGCTCTCACGGCATTACTGCATTAGCCTTATCAGAAGTGAAACTTCCGCACACCCAGCGCTTCGCTCCAACACCCTGGCCCCGCTCCCGTTGGCTTGCTCTCCTTGTCGCGCTCACGCTCCTCGTCCTGTTCGTCCACGGCTACCATCCCCTCGCTGAAGATGGTGGCCTCTATGTCGCCGGAGTTCTTTGGAAACTCGACCCTTCGCTCTTCCCACTCGATACAGCTTTCGTCACCGAGCATCTTCGCTTCTCTGTCTTTGCGCCTTTCGTTGCGATGCTCGTCCGCTTCACCCATCTGTCGCTTTCGTGGACACTTTTCCTCCTCTACCTCTTCAGCATCGCGCTCACGCTCTTTGCCGGGCGTCAGATTCTCCGCCGAATCATCCCTTCAGAACCTGCGCAGTTCGCAGGAGTCGCACTCCTCGCCGCTTGGTGGACTCTTCCCGTCGCCGCAACCTCACTCATGCTGATGGACCCTTACCTCACCGCGCGCAACTTTTCTCTTCCGCTCTCCCTGCTCGCCATTGCATTTTCTTTGGATGAGTGGCGTCTCACGCCACGCTCCTTCTCAGCATGCGCTCTCTGCATCGTCATCGCTTTTCTTTTCCATCCGCTAATGACGAGCTATGCTCTCGCATTCATTGTCCTCATTCGCATCTTCCGTTCCCGTCGTGCGTTTGCACTACTCGCATTTCTCATCGTCCTCGTTCTCGGCGCCGCACTTGTCATTCAACTGAAAGCTCCCCATGAATCATCCGCACTGTTCGCCGCCGAAGTCACGCGTTACTACTGGTTCCTATCCCAATGGCATTGGTACGAGCTGCTCGGCATCATCGTTCCGCTGTTGATCTTCGCTGCGCTGCAACGGCAACGCCGTATCGTCTTTTCGCCCCCAATTACTGCGCTTTGCTGCGCCGCCATCGCCATCGGCTTAATCGTCACTTTGGTTGCTCTGCTATTCGCCCGCGAAAATCTCTCCACGCATCTCATTGCCCGCTGGCAACCATTGCGTGTCTTCGTATTGATCTACGCTGTTATGGGGATGCTGCTCGGCGCAGCGCTGCATCAACTGTGCTTCGCCACTCACCGCCGCACACTTCAGCCCAGCTCCGCGCTTCGCTCTCTGCCCTTCGCTGTGATCCTCGGCTTCGCAGGAATCATGTTCACTGTCCAGCGCTGGGCCTTTCCTGCGTCCATACACCTCGAGATCCCCGGCCGCTCCAACCCCAATGCCTGGGCGCAAGCCTTCCTCTGGTCGCGCGATCACACCCCTACCAATGCCTTCTTTGCTATCGACGCCAACTACATAACCACCGAAGGCGAAGACGCACAAACTTTCCGCGCTACCGCTCAGCGCAGCGTTCTGCCTGACCACTCCAAGGACGGCGGTGAGGCCGCCATCACTCCCGCACTCGCCGATGCATGGCTTCGAGGCGCGACCGTGCAAACCAACCTCAGCTCACTCGACGATTCCACCCGCGACTCTCGCCTTCTGCCTCTCGGCGTCACCTGGATGGTCCTGCACGCGTCTACGCCCACGCGCCACACCTGCCCCTACGCAAACAGCGTTGTGAAGATCTGCCACCTTTAAGCACCGTCATACCTACTGGTTCGCTGGAGCACTCGCGCCGGCAGTCACTGCCACATCCGTCTTCAACACCACGCTCTCTTTGTCCTTGCTCTCAAACTGCGAGTAGAAAGTGCGCAAACCTGCATAGTCCGCGGGTAAGATCACAACGCTGCCAAAGACATAGTCTCTCCGCGTCGTGAAGCTGTCTGCTTCCTTCGTCACAGTGATGTTGTACCCCGCCATCTTTGGCGTGCCTAGTCCCAGCGCCGCCTGGTCTGGAACTGCCTCCACGGTCATCTCTTTCGGCAGCTTGATGCGCAATGCATCCTGGATAATCAGGGGAAAGTGGAAGTACACAGCCTGCTCGCGTTTCTCGCTGGGAAATGTTGCCCGCTCCCTGCTCACAAACAAGTCGAGTGGAACCATCAGACGTTTCCCGGTGGGTGTTCCCGCCGCACCTTTCACCGTGTAGTGCACTTTCAATGGCAGCTCATAGTCCGCCAGATTATCTATCGCGTCGACCTTCACTTCCATGTTTGCTGGCAACATGTTTTCCAGAGTCAGCCGCAAGTCGTGCTTCACTGCCGCCATATCGGATCGCAGCGCCAATTGACGCCAATTCAGCGCCGGCGATCCAGCAAATGTCAGGTCGATGCCCCCAGATATTTCGCCGTGCGCGTCCATCACCAGGTTCGCAACTCGTGAGGTCTTGTTCGCTGTATAGAGATCGCCAGGTGTGACTCCAAAGTCAGTGCCACTATCTGTCTGTCGCAGGCCGCGCACGAAGGTGTGCTGCCATGCCAGGTGCTCGTAGGGGCAATACCGCGCACCCGGATCGAAGAATTGCTCCTTGCCGCCCACATTCACCACGGCGATCACATCATCGAACTGTGAAAAGCTAAGCCACTGCGGCGTGAAGAGGTCTTTGCTCCGGTCCGGCACATACATCGCATAGGCCTTCATGCCGGCCGCGCGAGCCATCGCGATAAAAAGCTCCGTAAGCTGCGTGGAACTCCCTCGTTTGAGCGCCAACACGTCAACCGCGGTTGATACCTTGCGGCCCTCTGCCCTGTCTTCCGCGCTCTCATGCGCCCTTGTGAACTTCGTATTTTCGAGGCTCATCACCAGTGCATAAATTTTCTTGAGCTTATCTTCCTGAGAATTCGCGCCCGCAGTGGCCGTCTGTACTGCCTCGTTCAACTCTTGTTTATGCGGGTCAGCAAATTGGTCCACCCTCTTCGACCACGCCTTGCCCTTCGCCTGCCAGTATTCCGCTGTGCTCCTATAAGCGGTGAAATTGAAAAGCACACGGTAGCTATAGCTCGCCGTAGGTGGCTGAAACTCTTCATGCACGCTCGGAGGGATGTCTTTCACCGTCAAGTCATATGTTCGCGACGGGCCTCCTGAGATGCCGGTGACCGGCACCTCATGCGTCTCGATCTTCGCTCCAGCCGGCAGTATCGGAAACCACGTAATCGAGTTGACCGGCGAATTTGCCTCAGGGTCGTAAAGCTCATGCGTTGTTGGCGCCCACATGTAGTGTGCTTGCCTCACATATAAGTCCCCCTGGATTATCCATTGCGGCTCCTCCACAATGTTGTCAGCAAACCTTGTCGCATAGCGGTACTCGATTATGCTTCCCACCTCCACGTCCGGCAGCGTGAAGACCTTTTCCTGAATCGCGAACCCGATGTCCTTCGTCTGCCCTTTGCTCTCCGTCTTCAGATAAGGCTTGCCGGTGAACGGAATAATGGTGCCATCGGCATGAATTGTGCGCCCGATAACATCTTCAATCGTCTTTTGATCCCCGCTGTAGTCCGCGCCAATGTCCGACGTCCGCACAAAACCTATGGAGACGTTGGCATAATTCTTGCCCTCTTCAGTCAATATCTTGATGCGCTCATAGTGCAGCACCTCATGCAGATCGTCCTTGGTAATCTCTTCCCGGAAGAGCACGACCGCGGCCGCCCCCGGGAATCCCGGCAGAGACTTCATCTCCAACTCTTCCTTGGTTGGCTTTTGGAAAGTGTCGGCCCCAGACGCCGCCGTCGCACTCAGCACAATCGCCATCGTTGCTGCCAACAATCCAGCTACCCGCCACGTTGAACGCGAACTCAGTTTGCTCTGCATTCCTACCCTCTCGACTCAAAAAAATAAGACTACTGGCTCCTTGTTGCTATTTCTCACGCTTCAGAACAACCCGGCCATCTTCATCCGCGGCAATCACGGCGGCCAGTTTTTGCACGTCGGAATATTTCTCCGGCGGCAGCATCACCTTGCGCATGGTAAAAGTGCGGCTGTAATGCAGCGAGTTGCCATGCAACTCCGTCTTGCTTTCGTAGGCAGCAAACCCAAAATCCTCACTCACCGCGCCAGGTAGTTCATCCACAACGTACCCAGGCGGCAGAGCTATTTCGTAATCGTCGGTCGCCTTCATTGTCGACTCCATATCGATCGCGATTTTGCGCGGCTTGCGATCGACATTCAACGCATACGAGCCAAGTACTCGCGGCCGTAGCATCAACAGCGGCCCGGTTGCTGTTCCAAAGTGTGCCGCCTGCAAATCGTAGCTCGTGGTCACGTCTTTACTCAGGTCGTCCACGTTGTCAACCTTCAGCCCGGTCAATGACGCTGCCATCATGTCATGCGCCAGGGTACGGTCCATATATTCCTGCTGCTGCTTCGCATCCTCATGGGTAAACAAATACCGCCGCTGCTCGGCCAGATCGCCAAAACGCTTGTCCACAACCTTGCCTTGCAATGACCCATCTGCGCTCAACTGGAAGCTCGCCGTCCGCTGAATAGTGTTCAGCTCCGGGCTCATCACCGGTATCTGGATCACGTCGCTATCGCCGCCTTCAATCAGCAGAGCGTAGCTCCCCTGCAGGTTATCCTCAACCTGCCCAAACGGAGTCAGATCCCACGTCGGGTCGAATATCAGGTAACGCCTTCCGTTCTTGGCCGTCACCACGCTGTGCAGCTTCGCGGACTCGTAGCCAGCAGGTATCTCAATCGCTCCTATCATGTGGTTGCCCACGATGGAAGGGTTGTTTGGGCTGATGATGCCGCGCTGCGTATCCACCATCACCAGAGTCGAATGGATACCCACGCTGGATAGCATCGCAGCCAGAAGCGTCGCCTTGTCTTTACAATCGCCGTAGCGCCCCTTGAAGATATCCGCAGCCGGATGCGGCTGATACCCTCCCACTCCCATCTCGATGACGAAGTACCGGATTTGCTTTTGTACGAAAGTCCCAATGGCTTCCGCCTTGTCAAAGAAGTCTGTCTTGCCGGCAATCAGTTCAGCAGCCTTGGCGGTTATCTCCGATGATGGAGCCAGCCGGCCCTTCGACAGTTGGTCGTACCACAAGCCAATACCCTGCCATGTGCCATCCTGTGGCTCGGACAGGCCCGGCCCAGCATAATGTACGGTCATGCGCGCGGCCAGTGCCTCCTCAGAGGGATGCATCGGCACACTTTCCAGATCGATTGCAGGCTCGTCGTTCATCTCCCACCGATAGCTGTGGTTCTCAAGGTCGGCGCCATCCACTTTATTGTGGTTCGACCAAGTAGTCGTATAGGTGTAACCGACCGGCAGCACCAGGGTAAAGCTCTGCTTTAAATAAGGGATGGAACCTTGAAAGAACCAATTGGTTTCGGCAAGATAAGGCCGCTCCCGCTTCTCATATTCGTATGCCACAACGCCTCCAGGATCGCGTCCTGGCGGTTCGGCTACCTTGGCCTTCTCATCCACATATAAGTTCCCGCCTTCGCCCGGCGGGCTGAACTCCACAATCTCGCTATCCTTCATTGCGTATTCATGCCCCGCAGGGTCAATGCTCCATACGTGCATCGAGAGCACCTTGGAATCCTTATCAAACCAGACTGCCGGATAGCCATACGGTCTTCCCTGCGGCCGCAAAATCTTCACAACATATCGCACATGCTCTACTGCCTGTCCTTTTGCGTCCACGGTGTAGGTCATCTCATCCAGCAAAACCACGGCTCGCGTCGTATCCGGATAATGCGGAAGCGTCGCCGACGCTGCAGTTTTCACCCAGTCCGGGACATGGTCCGCGCCCCACGCTGTTCCCACCGCCAGCCCACCCAGTGCACCAGTCAGCGCAGAGCATCGCGTTGCATGGAGCGTATCGCTCGTTTATTCCTGGAGAGGCGGGCAGTGAGGCAGAGGCTGACGGGTTGGTCGCGGGGCGGCTGGGAACGAATGCCGAGGTCGTGGTGCGGCCGGGAGTAACAGCTGTACGGATGGAGCAGGCGGCGTATCAGGCTCAGCAGCAGATGACGACGCCGGATGGAACGCCTATCGTGCCGTATGGCTCGACTGCCAGGCAACAACAGATCCAGACGGCTGAGCCGCAGAAGCCGTCTGGGCAGGTGACGCAGCCTGCGACAAGGCCGACGCAAACGTCAGCGCAATCACAAACGAGGCGGAGAGTTTCTCCTGCGACCAGCCATCCTGTAGTGGTGCCGAGCTATCAATCGCCATCGGAACGTGCGGCGCAGATTCGTGATAACCAAGCGGATGCACCGGCAGCCATGACCGGTGTGAGCCATCCTCCGCAGGAAAACCTTTCAGTTTCTGGTGACGCACGTGTGAGCAATGCACAGTACTCGCCGGCGCCGGTGCAGCAGTCGGGAACAACGGGAGCGCAGCAGTACCCGCAGCCGCGAAAAGGAACAGCTACCAGCGGAGCACCGAGCACGGTGGTTAGTCATTCGACACCACGCAAGAAGACGACAACAACTACGGCTCCGGTGACGCAAGAAACTGTGCCTGAGCAGCCTGTGCAGCAGGCTCCACCGATGCAGTATCCGGTGGCTGCGCAACCGCTGGCGGTTGAGGGAACGCAGCAGGTGACACCGATTCAGGCTCCGAGCGATTACGACCTGATGCAGCGCAATGTGCCACCGTTGAAGGCGTATCTGCCTCCTGATGGCGAGCAGAAGCCGCTGACCGAGCGGCAGCAGATTGAGCTGAGCGCCGCACAGTTGGAAGGCATGTTCAGCGGCTTCTGCTCGCCATCAGGAGGCAGATACGCCTTCAACGGTGGCACATTGCGCTGCATCAGGTCGTAAT